>Ga0207978_100019_pt1 | contig 219766 bp, 196 predicted proteins | sample LakWasM100_LOW12_2_FD_183920 | JGI IMG/M metagenome (GOLD analysis project Ga0207978, IMG submission 183920) | Freshwater sediment methanotrophic microbial communities from Lake Washington under simulated oxygen tension - Sediment Metagenome... | ecosystem: Environmental > Aquatic > Freshwater... | reverse complement strand
GCTTAGCTGTTTATAATTTCTCATGCGCTTTCTCGTCTTTGGTCGGATTGAAAAAAGCGTGAAACTATATCAGCTAACCTTTTTCTTGTCCGATCTGTGGCGATTGCACTTATGAGTTGAATCTAAGATTGATGAAACTATCGATCGATGCAAGGCAGACGCGGAGACGCTCAGTTATTTTTTACAACGCGCCGACGGCATAGCTAGACCTCATTAATTAAATACAAGCGAAGTCATAAAATGGCGAGGTTATGGCGAGGTTATGAAACCAATCAGGATTAAATTGATGAGTACATTAGAACAACGGAAACGACTTAAAGACTATTACCAAAGAAACAACGCAACCTTTGATGAATGGGGAAAAAGTGGTTATCAATACCCACCACCAAAGACTGAACCTATCCCGGCTGATTTAATTGGTTTGCAATGTGGCGCTAAAACCAGAGCCGGAACACCTTGTAAGCAAAGGGCGATTTATGCCAATGGCCGCTGCAAATGGCATGGAGGATGCAGTACCGGAGCAAAGACCGAGGAAGGAAAAAAAGGTCGGCAATGAAAGGGTTTTGCCCTAAGAAAAAGCGAAGTCATGCAAGTTGATAAAAGTTAACATTCAAACCGTTTTAATTTGTTTTTTGTTTTGATGCAAAGGTTAAGCAGTTATCCCAAGCGCGTATGGGTGAAATATGGTTACAGGAAAGGTTACAGGGGATAGAGCCATTTGCTCCCCGCGCGTGTGGGTGAAAGTTACTCTGCCCCCAGTTATTCCTTTGGTTGACCTAACATCTTAAGCAGGTGACAATCGAACCGGCTTTGGAGTGTAGAGGCAAGATGTGACACTCACGAAAAAACTGCTTCTAGTCGGGTGCGACTAAGCTTTGGTTGAAACGTCGAAAATTTAAAGACGGAAACACCTGATAGTCAGGTGCGTTAAGTTATAAACACAAGTGCATTGAATCCATTTTTAAGAGGTATTGATGAAATTTTCTGATATTGCGGTACTGGTTATATTGTTGTTGCCAATGTTGGGGTGCGATGAAAAAGCTACTGGAGTCAATAGCCAAACTGGGGTGACATCTACACCGGCGAAAGAGCCTTCGCCAGAAGAGTCGTTTGCGAAGTTACAGAGGGAAGCAGAAGCGGGGGATGCCGATGCGCAATACCAACTCGGCTCTATGTATAGCATGGGAGGGGGTGTGCCCGTGGATGCTGTCAAAGCGGTAGATTGGTTTCAAAGAGCTGCTGCGCAGGGACTTGCTAAAGCGCAAAATTATCTCGGCTATATATATCTCAATGGCGAGGGTGTACCCAAGGATGCTGTTAAGGCGTTAGAGTGGTTTCTAAAAGCTGCTGCACAGGGGGATGCTGATTCGTATTACAAAATCGGTGGCATGTATGCCAATGGTGATGGCGTACCAAAAGATGATTCCAAAGCAGCGGAGTGGTACCAAAAAGCGGCGGAGCAAGGGCATGATGATGCGCAATTCAACCTCGGCGAGATGTATGCCACAGGTGATGGGGTACCCAAAGATGCTGTTAAGGCGGTGGAGTGGTATCAAAAAGCGGCGGCACAGGGGTATGCTAATGCGCAATTCAACCTCGGCGTGATGTATTTCGAAGCAAAGGGAGTGCCTAAAGATTTAGCCAAATCAGCAGAATGGTTTCAAAAAGCAGCGGCACAAGGAATGGCTGAGGCGCAATATAACTTGGGGTGGATGTATGACAATGGTGATGGGGTGCCTAAAGATACTGCCAAAGTAGCCGAATGGTATCAAAAAGCAGCTGAACAGGGTATTGATCGAGCACAATTCTATCTTGGGAAAATGTATTTCAAAGGTGATGGTGTAAATAAAGATAGGGTTATCGCTTATGCTTGGCTTAATTTAGCTGCGGCACAAGATTTTACAGAGGCAAAATCTTACCGTGATATTGTTGAAAAAAGTTTGAGTAAGATTGAGCTCATAGAAGGACAGCGACTAGCCTCAAATTGGAAAAAAGGGGGTAATTTAACTCTAAAAGCGAATCCTCTTAATATTGATTTACCGAATGCCAAGCCAAGCAAACAGATGGCTGGCACAGCTTTCGCAGTCAGTATCGATGGTCATGCACTAACCAATCACCACGTCATCAATGGTTGCACCGAAGTTAAAGTCGCTGGACGCGAGGGTGTCGCCAAAGTCATCACTTCCGACAGCGTGAATGACCTTGCGTTATTGCAACTGCCGGGCAAGAGCGATGATATTGCCAAACTGAACCCAGACCCCGGCAAGCTGCGGCAAGGCGAAGATATTATCGTGTTTGGCTATCCGCTTAATTTTGTGCTTTCATCAGGCGGCAACCTCACGCCCGGCACTCTTAGCGCACTTACCGGGCTGGGCAATAACACCAACCAGCTTCAAATTACCGCGCCGATTCAACCCGGCTCTAGCGGCAGTCCGGTGATGGATAAAAAGGGCAATGTGGTGGGCTTAGTGTCGATGAAGCTTGATGATGGCAAGATGGCAAAGGCTACCGGACAAGTCGGGCAAAACGTGAATTTTGCAGTCAACGGACAAACCGTTAGAGCCTTCCTTGACACCAACAATGTGTTGTACAAAACCGGAGGCGGGTTTTTCTCGCATGAAAAGAGCAATGCAGATATTGCCGATGAAGCGCGCAAATGGACGGTGTTGGTGGAGTGCTGGAAGTAAAGAAACTACAAGGGTAAACAATGCCAATAACTTATTTTACGGTTGATGAAGATGGCAACGAGAATGAAATTTAGTGTTTGACAGTCATAATTAATCGGTGGATAACTTGAGCTTTGAGTGATTATTCTTAAGGCTACCACGCAGGGACGCTGCATAAACAGGAAAACGAAATGAAAAAATTAATACTATTAAGCGTTGTGATATTAACAACATCTACATGCTTGGCGGATTCACCGAGCATCTATGACTCGCAAAATGGTAAATATTTGGGGAAACTTGGCGGTAGCCAGTACGATGCCGATTCAACAAACAATCCATACGGACGCTATGGCAGCAAGTACAGTGCCGACTCTATCAACAATCCATACGGACAATATGGGAGCAAATATAGTAATGACTCACCAAACAATCCATATTCAACCAATCCCCCAGCAATAATAGATAGGAACGATTAATGAAAAAAATTAAGGCCGGGTAACACCGGCTTTTTTGTGCGCGGTGGTTCAGTCGATTATTTCTCATTCATTGACAGCACCTATAGCATTAATCATGCCTGCCTATAAGTCTTACCACGCGTTGTTTATAGAGAGTTGGCACACTAACAAGCTAATGAATAGATTATGCCTTAAATGAGTACAGGAACCGCGCGGGGGGATGTGGTCTGAGCGTTGTGTTAATCGGTCGCGTGGGTGAAAGGCAAAGCAGAGCTAAACAAAACACTAAACAAAGTAGGACTAAACAAAACACTAAACAAAACACTAAACAATGAAGATGTTTAATTAAGGCCGGGTAACACCGGCTTTTTTGTGCCTGAAATGTTGGCAAGTGTTGCGGGTGTTTTTATTTCAGCTAAATGTTAGTGAGTTGCAAGTGGCATTCAGAAAATGCGGTTACAAACTGGTTACATTTACAAAGCAAAAGGTAAAGCAGAAAGCAGCTGGATTTATAACTACTTGATTTAATGGGGTGAACGATGGGGCTCGAACCCACGACAACCGGAATCACAATCCAATTAAACACACTTAACAATCAATTACTTAAGTGCGTTATTTCCCACCAGAAGCCACAAAAAAGCCTTTAAAAATCAATCCACACCCTGACATTTCCCACCACGTAGAATGCTGGGTTCGGCCTGTGCATCTCACACCGCACCTCCTAGTTAAAAGTGTTAGTTACTTACTATGCGCCCGATAGAACCACTGCATACAGTTATTAAATCAACTGAGACAAAAGCGTTTGAGCAGGCACTTTTATAGGGGTTTTCACAGAAAAGCAATCAGCTGCAACAAACGGCATATTCAGGCAAACTTGAAAAGCATGTTCGGCGCCGGTTTTATCCTGAAACCAAGCCAGGTTGGGATTGAGTCCAGCACTGTCTGATGATTTAACTTCGACCAAAAACCAGGGACTACCATTTTTACTCACCAAAAAATCTACCTCTTTCTGATCTTTTGTACGAAGGTAATACAGCCCAAAGTCGCCCATACCTAAATCATTCCACCAATGCACGGCTTTGAGTAAATGGCTGGCAATAAAATTTTCAGCCCGCATACCGCTGTCGTCTATCAGCGACCAGTCCCATAGATACGTTTTAGGTTCTTTACGCAGCGAACTTGCAATATTGGCGCTCCAGGGGCGTATGCGAAAACAAAAATAAAAACTTTCCAAGGTATCGAGCCAACGACGAATGGTATCAACCGACACCCGAATCTGGGTTGCCAGAGTTACATAGCGTGTTACCTGCCCTGCCTGAGCACTCAGCAAGCGACTAAGCACTTCCAATTGTGCCAATTCCTGCACGTTTGAACCGTCACGAATATCTTCCTGAATTAACTGTTTTGAGCGTAAATTGTGCCAGCGCAGACTGAAACGGGGATTGGCTTTGATAAAAGGTTCCGGAAATCCGCCAAACTGATACAACTGAGCAAATTTGTCAGCAGCTATTGGGTGTGGTGGCTGAATGAGTTGTTCGCTGTCAATCGGCTGACCACTGACCTCACGGATAGTCAATGGATGCATGTGTAAGTGAAAATAGCGGCCCATTAAGCTGTCGCCGCCTTTTTTAAAGATATCTAATCGTGCGCTACCCGTCACAAGGATATGCACCTGTTGTTCATATCGATCGTAAAAACCTTTTAAAAAATCCTTCCAGTGGCGAAATTTGTGTAACTCATCAAAAATGATTAAAGGTTTTTGTGTGCGCAATTGATCCAGGCCAAGCGCCGATACCAAGGCATTGGTTCCAGACAGAATCAGCTGACGGTGGTTGACATCGTCCCAATTAAGGTAATGGCCGTTATGCTCTTGGCATAACTGTTTGGCTAATGTTGTTTTACCGACCTGCCGTGGGCCGGATACAAACAGCATCTGCCGATTTTGAAATAGTTCGGTTGTTATTTGTTCGCTGTACAGACGCTGCATATTAAAATACGTGATATCGTAAAAAAGTTATAACTATTTTACGATGGACGCTAAAATAAGCAAGCATTAATCACTATCTAATTTTTTTGCATATGTAATTTTAATAATTTGGATAATTTGCAATTGCCAAGCTGATAAAAACACTGATCAATACTGCAATCGTCGGTATGATTGATAAAGGTATGGGAATTGGAGAAATCAGCCATAAGAGCAGCATGCAGCTCAACGCCAACAGCATATGAGCCGATGTGTTGTAAATCGGCGGTATCGGCGAACTGAATGTGTCTGACTTTAGTCTCCGCTCAAAAACCCCGGCAATAAGTCCCATCGCCACCGGTATCAGCAACCAGATGGCCCATTTCGACAAAATGACCATGCGTAAGGCCATGCTGTAGGCCTGAAGTTTCACTGATTCCGCCCAATCTCCTGGAATATCGGCTATCGCTTCTCCAATATGATCACCGCTGTTTCTGAACTTTTTTGAATCGTCATGCCTATCTCGAAATTCATTGGCAAACGCTGCAATCAGCGTTAAGTTATTTTTGTACAGCGTAATCAGCTGCTTATTCATCTCGTCCTTTTCACCCAAAATACTAATGGCGGCGTTGTAGTCTTTCCGTATAATCAGCGACATGGTTTTTGGACTTAACAGCGCTGGCAATGCCAGTGGCGTAAAAATTATAATCATCAACCAAATCAGGAAATGCTTACCCATTGACGTTAGTCTGTCAAACTGTGTTGAAAACTTTCCAATAATCCCGCTAATTTCAACTCATTCATAGTAAATACTCTTGATGCGCACAGGATTTTGCTCTGTGGGCTCCCGAATGCATCATGGGTTTTGTTAACCCATGTTAGCTCTTCGCTTGCTGACGATCTCATAATGTCATCCAGATAGCCGTGGGTATTCGGATCATAAGCCGACCATCCCCCTTTGTACTTGATCATTAGAGTCAATCCCAGGCACTGTACCAATTCCTCGGATACGCGACAGATAAAGGCTTTTTGCTCGGCAAGATCGTCATTATCGGTTTGGATCACTTGTTCGGCATCGCTTAACCCACTCGCTAAACAATTGACCAGTAAACTTTCATCTCGTTTTCTAGGGTCGGGCCAGTACAAGGTCAGCAGTGACGTTAATCGCTGTGATGATTCGCGCAGGTTTGGCCATCGTGCAAATAGTTCTTGCGCTGCGGGTTGGTGTCTTGTGGCCCTGCATGCTTTTTTCATTTCAATGGAAGGCGATTGCAATGGCTGCTTGAGTGGTTTTTTCAAAAAAAGTAAAACGGCTTGATCTGACATGTGAAATCCTAGTGCGTAATAATAGGCAGTCGTCCCTTGATGACACGGCCGCCGGCTATTGATGCGATGTAATGAAAATTAGGGAGGTGTCCCAGTAAGTGTTGCGGGAACAAATCGTGTTCGCTAAACGTTAATGACTGTCCGCTATTGCCGGAATAGTGAGCAAAGTTTTCGGCCGAATTAACGCCGCTGGAAATGCTCTGTTGAACAGTTTTAATGTACGTTTGCCCGAAGGTCTCAACAACAAACTTTTGTGTTTCTCCATCCTTGATGCGCAAGGTGATCAAATTGTTGCAGTTACCGATAACCTGCCGTGCGCGGGCCTCGTCGCCCAGTCTTGCCACAATATCCGGCAAGGTTTGCGTCGCCATGACGACCTGGAATCCGGCGCCACGACCTTTGTTAAGAATCTGGATAAACGGCAAATTCACCACTTCCGCCGCCTCGTCAACGAACATTGAGATGCGCCCAAATTTCTTGCCGCTGTTGTAAATCATGCCCGCGACCGACGCGAAATCGGCTAATACAATGGATCCAATAGCCGACGAAACAATGGAATCTGACAAGGAATCAAGCCCCACATACAGCACATGCTTTCCGGAAATAATGTTCGATGTATCAAAGATTGGCCGGTGATCGTTTGAATCTTCCTCGTCAGGCGATAGAAGATCGCCCAAATCTCCGGATGTCAGCATGTTCAAAACCGGGATCAACGAGGCGATCATCTTCGAAAAGTGCATGCGATTGTGCTCGACCAGAGACAACAATCCGTCTATGCCTTCCGAACCTTTTGGCCCATTGCTTAGTGTGGTTCGATACCATTCAACAATAGCCAGCCATTCTGGGTTGGTAATGGTTTCCATTTTCTTGGCTTTGCCGGCCTTGGCTTTTACAAAAAAAGGATCGGCACTGTTTTTCCAGTCCGGATCGACGCGATCGGCGTGCGCCTCGATTGCTTTAATCAACAGAGCTTCGGCGCCGCCCTCAATGTAATAGCGCAACTGTTTAATGGACGGGCGTTTGCCGGTTTCCAGTAACCCTTGTGCAACCAGATTTAGCGCACGAAACGAAAACGCTGTAAAGGCATCGGAGCCGCCCGATTGCGATGGTAATAATGCTGCGATTCGCGAAGCAATTTCTGTGGTGCGCGTGAAATTGCGCATGGGATCCAAGCGGATTGATGATCCGGGAAACGCCGGATGAAAAAATAGGAAAGCGTCACCCCGTCCGGCTCGCTTGCATTCCAGTTCCATTCGATCCCGTAACTCCCTATCACCTTTTGGATCAATCATAATCACAGTGTCGCCACGTTGAATAGCCTGCGTTACCATGAGCTCATAAGCTCGGGTTTTCCCAGCGCCAGTCGTACCAAACATAATGGTATGCCCTTCCAGTGACTTGAGTGGGATATTGATCTCATTTTCCTTGCCAAGATTCAGTCCATGTATCCAGGGGCTACCTGGATGCTCCTGGTCATTGCTCATTTTGATACCGGATAGCATGGTGTCAACCGCTCGCTGCGTATGGATCGGCATCCAGTCGAACCCCCAGCCAAACCACATCTTTTCAGGCTGGATCAATTTCAATAGCTTGTCGACATCCAGAAACGTCAGCATTTGACCTAACCTGCCACGCCCCACCAAATCCAGGCCTTTTACCACCGATTGCAAGGTTAGCAAGCCAAAGCAGATCCACGGTATTAGCATGGAATTTCCACCGGGCAGCACAAGGTACGCTGTGAACGTGGTTGCTGTCGCTACAAACCAGGCTGCTGCGATATACAGCTCATAGGGCTGGCGAATGTAGGGATCGTAATTATTTGCCATCCAACAAATCAGCCTTTACCAGAAAATATTGCGATAGCTTTTCGCCTAAAGAATCCATACCTGTTTCAAGGCCATCCACCAAGACCAATAGATCGGCTGCTTTCAACACGGACACACAATCTCTCAGATTCAGGTTAGTATTCCTCAGCCCTTTAGCAATGACCTTGGTAATTCCACCGGGTCTCGATTCCAAAAATTCAATCGGGAGTTTTTTAAGCCTGTTCAACACAATGCCGCTGCGCGATTTCAAGTCGTCATGGTTTGGCTGTTCTTTCTGTGTGTTCGTGTTACCAAACAGTTTTGAAATGTCTGAATTACTGCCTGCTTTTGTGGTCCCTGCAGTTGACTTGATTTTGTCTTTCTTTTGGGATTTTGATGTTCCTGTCAATTCACTCAGTAAAACCGATGTCGCATTACTGTGTTTCTCATCGACTTCGAGTAGGGTTTCACCGGGCAAATTAATTTTACTTGGCTTCTCAGAAGTCTTGAAAGCTTCTGAAGGCTTTGGCGCAGTCTTTGGCATTGGTTTTTTTGTATTATCCAGTTCTTCGAAGACTTTCTGCGACTTCCGAGCGCTCGTCAGAAGTTCTGAGGCACTTTCAGTCAGTTTCGGATTATCCGTTTTTTTAGAATCTGAATTTTTTAGGACTTCTGGCGACTCCTGATCGGTTGAGAGAGGTTCTGATAAGTTTTTATCTTCAGCATTGATGACCACTTCAGATGAACTTGCGTAAGCGGTCTGGTTATTGTGGTAGTCTGATGCGTAATCATCGTCGTATTGATTGGTTTCTACCGGCTTCGCCTGTTTTCCGAACAGAATGTCCTTTTCAATAGTTCGGCACGGCTCACTACGAGCCTCTTCGGTTTTTGTTGCTGTCGATGATCCTTTAATTTCGTCCTGCCTAACGTCGCTCGATTTATCCGGTTTTCCAAACAGGATTTCCATGTCGGTTTCTTCCTTCGAATCTTCTCTGTCGAGAATTGATCCTGACTTGATTTTGTTATCCGTATTTGCACGGATTTCTTTCCTTGGTGCCGACGCCGGGGCCGCATCATCGCTGTCATAGCTGTATTCCGTGTTCTTTTCGAAGTTTGTATCAAGTTCTTTATTGACCGCCTCCTTTTGGGTCTCCTGATTCGGTTCCTCCTCTTCTTCAAAATGGAGCTGCAAGTTTTTATCCAGTGGGCTGTACGCAACCTTTTCAAACAAAATTTCGTGTCGCACCAATCGAATGGCTGTCACATATTTCATTTCCGGGCTATCGGATTGGGGAATTGCAATATCGAATAAATAGCCTCCACCCATGCCTATGCTTTCGATAATTCCGGCTTCCTGCATGAGTTCTGCCAAAATTTCTTTTGTGTTAGGTACAAACGGGCTTTCTGACTCTTTCAACTCGCGCTGCATATCGCTGGCGGCCAGCGGCCAAACCAGATATACCCCGTCTTTACCATGCCAACATCGACCATTTTCTTCGTTGACGACCCAGCGCTTTTTCTCTACCAGATGTCGCATAGCATCAATCAGCCATGGATCAAGATGCATCCCTGCCAATGGTTTACCGTAACGCGATGGATCACCCGCTTCGTCACGTTCAATGAGTTTGTATTTCACTGACCGGTTAATCTTAACCAGCGGATTGTTGAGATCCTCCTGATCGTGTAATGCCGACAATAGTGTTTTGTAAATGGCTTTTTCGCCTTGCGCCAGAATTTCCGCCTGTTCCGGTTTAATGGTTTTGCCGGCCAATGCGTAAATCATTGCTCGATCCTCTTTTTCGCTCCATCGAATGTGATAGCTTTTTAGCTTATTCCGCTGCATCCACTGAAAAATCGATTCCATGCCCGGATGCCACTCGATCCCGCCTTCTTCGGAATACACAGATATCCGCGAGATTACCAGAATGGACTCGCTAAATAAGCCTGTCAGAAAGGCTGAGTGTGTCCATAACGCTTCATTTTCCCTACGTATTTCCGGGGTCACGCGCGTCAAAATACGACGTTCTGCATAACGAATGCCGAACAATGCGCTTTCCAGACTAAACCGAAACAGCCCGCCCGGTGTCCGGAAATGGTTTTTTTCGGATGCAGGAAGTAGATGAACTATCTCGGCAAGATGACGAATGGGTTCCAATATTGTTATCTCGGCTTTCTTTGTATTATGGTTACCTGCCAAGCCTCGGGCCAGGATAATCTGCTGAATCATCTCCTGATTGCTGTTAATGATCGTTTCGAGGGGCGCCGTCGGTATTCCCTTTGGAAAGGGCGGGTATCGATAGACATATTCATCGACCATTAGTTGATTTTGTGTATTGGTATCGTCTTTTTTAAGAACGATCTTGCCTTGCCCTTTTTTGCCTAAGGACAGCATGGAGGCGATTTTTTTGATCATAAACCTAACGCTTCGCGTACTGGTCAATCAAATGCTGAATACGGTGACGCATGTAAACTGGATTAATCAGGTTATTGAATACAATATCCACTGCCCCATTCGTTCCCGCTGAATCGAGATGCAGTGTGCCGATACCTAGCAGCCTGTCTAAAATGCTTTGTTGAACACCAATGGTTTTGATGTCGTTAAAGCGGATTTGAACCTGATTTTGGGCAATGATGCCTTTTTTCAGGAGTACACCGTCATCATCAAAATAGAGCTTTATTGCGTAGTAGCTGTAGATAAAGCGCAGGCCGTAAAGCCATAGTAAAAAGCCGCCAAACCTGAATACTTCGCCCCATCCTGGCAAACTAAACCACTCAGGTATTGTTTGAATGTTCAGCAAAGCAAAAATCCAGCCCAAAACAGCGTAAGGATTGGCGATCAGCAATATCCCGATCGCGATTTCCGAATAATGCGGAATAAAGCCTCTGAATGCCTGGCGATAAGCCCTATTGTTATGCTCATAGGTTTCGACGGGGTTTTGTTGTTGCTTCTGCCTGTTTTCCTGGCACCGTCTTGCCGTGAAGCCCAAGTGATTGTCTGACACAACAGTGTATTCATCGCCGGTCTCTTTATTCAGAAGATCGCACATAGTCATGGCGTCATCGAAACGGGCAAAGGATTTAAGTCGTAAGTTAATAGGGTTGTCTGTTGTCATAAATGGAAACTGCCTTTTGCTTTGTAGAGTCTGATTTCTTTGCTGGACAGCGCAAAGTATTCATCGTTTTTGTTGGTTCTTTTTGATCATTCATCGTGGCTGATACCCTATTTCGGACAGACTGGATCGGAGTTTTTCTGCAACACCTAACATGTGGTAAGCCTCGTCTTCATCGGCTGCATTATTTTGGAATTCCGATAACCTAATCCGCTTTAGTTGTGCGCCAAATCCCAGGCTTCTTGATCGGTTAAGTTAACCGTTAAGGACTGTTAATTTGCCGACATGCTTAAATCCCTGTTTAACTAAAAAGATATTTTTTTATGCTGGTGTGACACGAGAATTCGACACTCTAACCATCGTAAAACGTGATCTGGTCTCCCCTTTGTTGCTCATCTGTACACCGATGACGTGAAAGGGCTTGATGTATTGCAGTAATTTCGATTCAATTTTCATTTTGCGCACCAGGTTGTCCCAGTACATCTGATCAACGCCCAATACGACCTTGGTGGCGACGTTTGAGAAAAAATCTTCTGAAAAATGGGTAGGTGATTGACTGGCGCAAACCAGACCTAAGCCAAACTTTCTACCTTCTTTGGCTATTGTGTTGAGAATGTTGTTCTGGTCGTCCCTGAAGAACAGGTGCGCCTCGTCGATGATCATGATGTCACGCAACAAGCCTTCCTCTTCACGACAAACTGGACCTTTTTCCAGTGCAGCCGAGAATAGTTCCTGCAATCTGAATTCGACAAACATGCGTTTTTCATCTTCACGTAATGCAGTAATGTCGTAGTGCCAAACCGGATTATCAGGATCGAATGGCGCCGGTTTGTTTTTGAAAATGCCGCTGGCCTTCAGGTTCTCGAATCGCTCCACAACCGACTTCAATACTTCTTTCGACTCGTACTTGATAAAGTCTTCCAGCTCTTTACCGGTTTCCAGGTTTTCGATGTAATCTTTGTAGGAACGTAAAGCTTTGGTACGCAGATCCATCACTTTTTCGGTTAAATCTCCATCAGGCTTGGCGCCTGGATGGCAGAGTTGCTTGGATATCTTGTAAAACTTGGTAGTGATCTTGTTCAGATCTTCTAGCGCTCTCCCAGACGTTGTGTCGCTACCAATAATAAGCTGCTTGAGTTTTCCAAAAGCGTAGCGACAGGCATCGTCCATGGACGGGTATCGCTTGGGATGCTTCCGAGCATACCAATCCTCCAATACCCATGATTTGTAATTGTCTGCAAAGAATCCGTTGGCCGCGTACAGGTCGGTAATCAAGTTACGCATAACGACTTCTTGCCTTGAACCGATTGGCCTACAGCCATTTATGGTCGCTATGAAATCTTGCGTGCGTTTCCTTACGCCGCCGAAATGTTGATCCGCGCTTACTACAAACGGATTTAACCCATATTCAGTGGACTCTGAGAATCTGACTGACGAAGCGCCCTTGATATTGATGTCGCCATGCACATCCATGATATGAATGCGTGGTGCTGGCGAGAAACGATGCATTTGCTGTATCGCTCGTCTCAGAAAAGTGGTTTTCCCCATGCCCGTTTTCCCCATGATGAGCATGTGGGCATTGACTAGAGCATCAAAGTCGCAATAGACTGACGATGCTTGATTTTTTGATAAAAGATAGTCGTCTTGACCAAGCTTGATCTTCATTTTTTCTAAACATTTCAAATAATGAAGTTGCTATTTTAGAAGGGCGATTCTTTTTACGTCGGGGTGAAAGGCGCGTAAAAACGGTCTCTTTTGATAAAACTGCGTATTCCAGTCAAACCTGTCACCCAAAACTACGGTAATGCAACCACCTATAATTTTTAGAAACTGCCACTGGTAATTAATGAACCTGCGTTATCCAACCGTCTCAGTTCGGCCACTATGTGTAGAACTGAACTATGTGTAGTGCGCAGATAGTTGCTTGCTGAGAGGAGTAATTTCATTGGGTTACAGCAAGGTGAGCTTTCATTGTCTTTACATAGTTTTGCTGGTGTTTTGGGGTAAAAAACCACCTACTTCAACATGTCGAGGCTGACTTGGCGATGAAGGGTAAGGGAATGGCTAGGTTCCATGAACCCGACACAGAAATGGGCCGCTATTACACACCTGACAATGCACGATGCAGTTCCTTCAGGCAGTGTAGCTATGTGTAGTAGGCTCGCTCGACCCAATCTCCCGTCGCATAAAGGACTGCCAACGATCTGACGGTGCAACTACACATAGTTCAGTTCTACACACATAGGGGCCGCTATGTTAAGCTTAACATAGCGACCAGAACCTGTCTTTCAGCACATTTACTTGAGTGGCAGTAATGCCAGTTATTTTAGTTGTAATGTTCGAGGTAACTGGCTGGCGGAGGCCCAAAGGCCAAGGAGCTGCAAGAACAGCTTGCAGGCGTTGCTGTTGTCCTATGAGTTGGGGGGCACGTCTCTCGCTCCTCAATCTGCAAATGTGGTTGTGCCAAATCTTAACCAGCTAGCAATGTTCGGTCTCCCGCTACCAATAGCAACAGCGCTTGTACCGCCTGCCACACCGAATTGTCAGCATTAAGCAGCGGGCGTATCAATCGTCATATGTCCAAGGGCATGGCGAGGAAATCGAGGGGGCTAGGGAAGAATCTTGGTTAATTGAGGAATCAGATAATCCTTAATAAAATAAACAACTTGTAATTTGAGCTTTGCGAAAAATTAGATCCTGAAATAGAAAATATAGTGCTATTTTAATCGTTAGACTTGAGTTTGTAGATTTTGTCCACATATAAACATTTTTATGGAGGGTAACTATGGCTCATGCACAAACACAGTTTGAAAATTTTCACAGTACGATCCTGCTCGGTTATGACGAAAGCTCTGTTTTACGTGATCGACGAGAAACTTTGCTGAATGATTTAAAGAACAATATCAGCGAAGATGCCCCGAAATACGAGACCTTTAATCAAGGCAGTTACGCTTTGTATACAGGTATCACGCCCATTGATGCCGATCCCGACATGGATATCGGGGTGATTTTCGAATGTACTCCCGAAGATTACCCTGACCCGCTGACTTTGAAAAAATATGTCAGAGATGCGCTGACTCGTCAAAATCGTACTGTCAAAATTCGTCGCCCTTGCGTAACGGTTACCTATTTCAATGATGGCGAGCCAACCCACCATATCGACTTGGCCGTTTACAGTATAAATGGCAATGATCAAACTCAGCTTGCTCGGTGCAGAGAGTCAGATGCTAAAGAAGATCGCGTGTGGGAACCATCGGAAGCTCGCGAACTTACAAATAAAATCATTGATCAGTTCAAAGATAATGATCGTCAACAGTTTCGGCGTGTAGTTCGCGCCTTGAAACGCTGGCGCGATATTAAAATTGGTCACAAAAACGTCCCTAGCATTGGTTTAACAGTAGCGGCTTACAACTGGTTTACGCCAAAATACGACAGCGTTGATGGCAAACCTCGTGATCTAATTGCGATGCGGGATTTGATTAACCGCATGCTGGCTAACTGGGGAATCTCAGGCCTAGTGGTCAGTTTACAGGTAGCTCCTTATTGCGATCTTTTCGAACGAATGACCGATACGCAAATGAAGGATTTCAAAGAACGATTGGAGACATTGCGAAATGCCTTGAACGAAGCCGAAAATCAGCCGGATACCCATGAGGCATGTAAGATTTTACAAAAACAATTTGGCGATGATTTCCTAGTGCCTGAAAAATCGAGCACCACTAAAAAAGCGTCATCTGGTGTGAGCGTATCGGGCCGATCAGCTTGACACCGGATCAGCGGCAGTTTGTAAACAGCGTAGAGCTTGCTCTTGCTGAGCTTGGCGCGAATCAAATCAGTTTCAAGCTCAAAGGCATTCAGCCTGTTTGGCAATTTGACTTCTCAGATGGTGAATATTGTTGGCCACTAGAATTATGTCTGGCCGGTTGGAATTTCTTTCGGTTGCCTTCGGTAAACTGGCGAACCAGTCTGCCGGTATGGGGATGGCCACATATTAGTAGCAGCGGTGACGTTTGCGTCAGTGATCGTGAGGGCCTTGACTACGACCCTGACAACATTGTTGGGGTATTAGACTGGCTGTTAGCAGAGGTCACAAGATTGCTACGTGAATATCACGGTATGTCGAGCAGAGAACGTTTCAGCCTGTTTGCCGATGAACTTGAGGGCTATCTAAAAAATCTTGGTGCTCGATTCGCGCAGCTTGATGCTCACTTAGCAGATGACCAGTCGGTCTACGCTGAAATCTATAATCAAAAATTGGGTCTTAAGTTCGTACCCATCGTTCGTCGAGTTAATACCGGGGCAACTGCTTTAGCGAACTGCCAGCAGGTTCGTATTGGTTTCCTTGATATAACAATCCATCAATTACCACCTCTCACAGTAGAGCTCGATGCCAATTGGTGGCAACAATTTTTGAGCTGTCTTGATGATTCTCAATATGCGATAGCCACTTCACCGAAACATCGGGGACTGGTCTTACGCGTAACCAATAGCTATGGTCACGCATTCTTAACTTTGTATTGGGGCAACCGGAGCCATAAGGAACAATGGACTGCCACTGTTTATCTTCTGCAACGCCAAGACCGTGAGTATCTGATCGGCAGAGTTGGCGGAACGGTTCTTGATCGTCATGTATTGGTTGCAGGAGTTGGGGCTATTGGCGCGCGAGTCGCTGAACATCTGGCTCTTGCCGGGGTTTCCAAACTCACCTTAGTTGACCAAGACAAGTTTAGCGCTGATAACCTTGGGCGACACGTTTTAGGCAAAGACGCTATTTCAAAGAACAAAGTTGAGGAATTAGCAAATTTCTTGGCAGCACGTATGCCTGGCATTGAGATCGTTCCCAAGGCTATGGATATACAAAGTATGCTAGCTAACGGCATACCCGCCAATGTGGACTTAATCGTTTTGGCGACTGGAAATGCCCCACTTGAACGAGCGATTGTGCGCCAAGCATTTCAAGAAAAATGGAACATGCTCATTGTGTCTACCAGTGTTGAGGCAGTAGGGCTTGGCGGACATGTAATAGCCATGCGTCCCGGTACACCAGGCTGTCTGGATTGCCTTTATATTGATCCGGAAACCCAACAGCCAATATCAAGCATGCGAACAACTCTCATCGAGTCTGGACAGGTTGTAACCCGACAGTTGACAGGCTGCGGAGCTTTTACACCGTATTCGTCCATCGACGCTACCCGTACAGCGCTTATAGCGGCGGAGCATGTCATAAACCAAACGCTTGGTTATTCTCGTTGGGCAGGTGAGGTAGCGGAGGCCAATAAAGCCAATATTCGCCCCTCAGACACCTACTGGTCGCTTAGGTCACAACGTATTCCTGCGTTTCTGTCGCCATCAGATTTTACAAACCAGAATTGCTCATGTTGCAGCGTTTGAGTACGGGTCATATTGTTTGGCATCTCGACGACAGCTCTTCAGGAACATTGTCCCCGAAACTGATTGCTTTGCTGTCTAAATGGGCTCAGCGCCGACCATGGTCGAGAGAAGCTGGTGGCCTACTGTTAGGATTTATCGACAACGAAACGGAAGGCTTATTGGCCGAATTTGCGACGACACCGGGCTGGGGAGATCGCCGTAGCCGCACCAGTTTTTATCGTGGACTACGACATCAGCAGGAAGCTATTGAATGGAATCGCGTTACCGACGGGCGAGGTACCCAGCTCGGATTGTGGCATACGCATCCCGAACCGGATCCCACGCCTTCTCTTACTGACTTGGAAGACTGCCGTAATGTTTTATCTACCAGTAAATTCGCTGTCGATGGAATCCTCTATTTGATAGTTGGTACTCGCAGAATCGGATGTTGGTTTGCCAGTCCTGGTTTCCCTCTCGTTTTCCTTGGATACTTCAACTCATGAAAATCAATAAATTAATTAATCGAATTCTGGATATAGCGGAATTGTATTTTCGCAGGTCGCCAGCCGGGACGCTCATTACCTCCGGTGTCTTTCTTATGACCGCAGGTCCCAATCTGGCCGTAAAACTAAATTTTGGTGTTCGTGCCTCAGAACGTGAGTATTTTGAAGGTCAGTTCGCTACCACAGATAATGAATGGTGGATTAGCACCGTATGTATGTTGACTGGGTTTGTATTGATCACGATAGGTGCATGGTTTGCCTGGAATCTTTTTCAAGACCAACGCCGCAAACGAGTCGTAGCAATTGAATTGCGAGGACTTACCCAATCTATCGATACGCCCCTTGAAGCTGCAATTCCGCGCAGTGTGGCGGGGTTCAGGGAGTCACTTCTGGTCGATGTTCGTAATCAGATAGACGGAACTATTGCTCAACGTCAATCAGCAATTGATTCTGTGAATTTCCTACCGCAACGTCTTAAGCTTGCTAAAGATGGACGTGATCGAAATGATCTTACCGTTTATGCCGGTGGACTAGCTCCTGTGCCCGTTTTATTTCTAGCCGGCACATTGCTTGCCTCAGAAAGTGCAATCAACTGGCTGGATTGGGATCGCAAAGAACTGCGCTGGATTTCACCATTCGACGGGGTCGATGCCGGCGCGTTAGCACCAATGGAATATTCTTCTGTAAATGGCAAAGAGATAGTCTTGGCCATGTCCATTTCTTATCCGATAGACCAGAATGAATTGACCGTGTCGTTTCCCGAACTACCGATTATTGAGATGAAATTAGGTGCGAATTATCCAGGACGCGTTTTCAGCGAAACATCTATTCAAAACATCATTCAGCAATTCATGCAGACGGTTACCACACTACAAGGAACGGGGATTCGCAAAATTCACCTGGCTCTGGCTGCTCCCAGCGTGTTGACGATGCGTTTAGGAAGTTGTTATGCCCCACGCAACATGCCTGAAATGGTCGTTTACCAATATCAACGTGCTCAGAAAGAGAATCCTTATCCCTGGGGGATAGAAATGCCGAATTCTGATAGATCGTCTGGAGTATTGATAAGTTGAACCCCTCAATAATTTTTCTCGGTTGAAAATATTAGCTCTTGAGTTGCTAGAATCAGGGCTTGATTGGCTATCGCGGATAGCCTTATGCGCTGTTTTTAGCATAAAAATAGCCGATACATTTCTCGAATTTTTAGTTGTGTCGGCATCGTTGGAACCAGTATTTCGTAGTTCAAAAACGCTGACGCCGATGGTTCGCAATAAGACTGTTAGCCGTCATTGATAAATCTAAATTGATAGACTTGGCCAATCTGAGACGATCAGCTAACCTCTGCGTATTCTGATTGAATCAGAACGGGTGCTCAGGTTGGGGCAGAATATGCAACCTCAAGTTTATAATAGCCAGTGACTGGTTTTCAATAATTTTCGGTGGCTGCTTTGCATAATTCTGGGAGGCCGCATTGGAGCGAAATACGCAATTGGTAAACATAATCCGTTTTTTGAACAACAAACGGGTTGACGATTTAGAATATTTGCACATTTATTGATGATTTACTGCACATTCAATAACCTTTGGTGCTTCTACCGGCCTGAAATGTTTGTAATCATAAAATCGCCAATTCACATCGTCACTGTTTAACAACTCTGTGCAATCCTGGATAGGGCTCTGCCCTGTTATTTCCGCAATTTTCTGTTTGAATTCAACAAGCCGCCCATCCCCATATGCATTTGCAATATAGGGGTGCAGCGGATTCAAATAGAATTTGACATCAATCCTTTCATCTTTTAACCACTGAGCCAGTTTTCGAAAACTCTCAAATCGACTGCCAATCCACGGTGGCGCTTTAACGTGTTTAGCGTTGATAGGGAACTGTTTGCGAATAAATGCGCCATGGTCGGTTTTGATCTCCCGGTCATAACGTTCCAGATAATATCTGCCCGTGCCATCGATGTCGTACCTGACGGACGGCTTGCCGCTGATACCAGTTACCAACCGGCTAAACCCGTCCGAAAGGCTTGGAGCAAACAAGTAATCAAAAATAACCCGTTGCCGACTTTGTTCTCCGGCTTCTGGGTGTAATTGATACGCTGGGCCGTAAGATTTAATGTCGGTAAAAGCTATCGGTTCCAGCCCGTACACCACGGTTTTAATCGGCACCCCTTCCCGCTTCAATCCTTGCAACGTAGCTAGAATTTCATCTGGCTTGGCCGCCAAGAATGCTAGATTGTAAAAATGTCTACCAGGGTAATACCGATTGACCAGATCGGGATCGACAAGCCCCATGATCGATGATCCCACGATAAAGGCATCATGCGTGGTGTTCAGTGTTTTTCTTGAATCACTGTCTCTGGGCGATTCATCATTAATTTGTCCAATGATCGCTTCGGGTGAGTTCGGTGAAGTTTGTTTGGCCTCATTAAGCAAATACTCAACCTTCAAAAATCGCTCATTGGTTGTCGAGGATGAAAAACTATCACCTATCGAAAATGCGGGATTGAAGATCTGGTATGGATTTACCACCACGTTCCATAACGGCAATGACCAGGCGACAATGCCACCAGCTACTAATGCCGCTTTCCAAAACGAATCAAAACTGCCAATAGATAAAGCTTTCATGGGATCCTGACAACCAGATACTGGTGAAAAATAGTGTGGTGAAATAAGCAAGGTTTTTGAAGTTCGGCTCAAGCTGCTGTGCCGTTTTCTGGGCGTTGACATATCCTAGACAGATCGCCAACAAAATCGCCCCCTGTACGAATTCCATGCCGGTGATTAATGTGGTTTGGGTACAGGTCTGACAAAATTCGGATACGACGCTGGGGATGGCAAAACCATTGACTCCTATCATCCCTTTCCAGATAGAAATAGCTTGTGTCACTGATTCTGCACGGAATACCGCCCAAGCCGCCGTGACCGACAGGAAAGTAATAGTTATAGCCAGCGGCTCGGCCATTCTGACACCGGCTTTCATCCAGAGTCGGTGAATGCCAATGAACAGCCCATGCAAAACGCCCCAAAGCACGAACGTCCATGCGGCGCCATGCCAGAACCCGCCGATGATCATGGTGATGGCAGCGGCGAATAATCCCCAGCCAAAACCGTTCCTGTTGCCGCCCAGAGGAATATACACATAGTCTCGAAGGAATCTGGACAGCGTCATGTGCCAGCGCTTCCAAAAGTCGGCGATGCTGTTTGCCTGATAAGGGGAATTGAAGTTCTGCGGCAGGATGATGCCAAACATCAGACCGATGCCGATTGCCATATCGGAGTACCCGGAGAAATCGAAATAGACTTGTAAGCCATAGCCTATAGCCGAAACCCACGATTCAAAAAATTGTAGCACAGCGTTCGCTGCAAACAACGGATCGACCTTCTCGGCAATGCGGTCGGCAATTACGCTTTTTTTAGACAATCCAACAGCGAAAATGAACAAGCCTTGCGAAAACTGTCTAGCATCAAAATCAATGCGGCCTCGTAGTTGTGGCATGACATCGGAGTAATGCAGAATCGGCCCTGCGATCAAATGTGGGTAGAACGAAATCGAAAACGCAAAGCGGCGCAGATTGAAATCGCTAACATAGCCTTTGTAACAGTCGACCAGGTAAGCAATCACCTGAAACGTGAAGAACGATATGCCAAGCGGCAATATCAAGTGCAACAGAGAATCCTGACTGCCGGCCAGCACATTCCAGTTTTCAATGAAGAAGTCGGCGTATTTGAAATAACCCAGTAGGCCGACGTTGACTATCAACCCGGCAGCCAGCAGCGTTTTCGACTTTGTCTGCGAGATCTTCTGCCCTAGATAGAAATTACCCAGAGCATTACCGATCAATAGCGGCACATAGCGCATGTCCCACCAGCCATAAAAGTAGATGGAACAAATGACAACCAGCCATTGAGCGTCTTGCTCACGATTCATTCGCTGCAAGACCCACCATGCGGCAATTGAGAAAGGCATGAAAAAGTAGATGAATTCGGGTGAGTTAAAGAGCATTTTTCTTTAGCCGGATAATTTTTGAAAAAAGATTATGCCAGCGACACAAATTCTGCATCAGGTCGAAAGACGCGCTTTTTCGACCTCTTTTAATTTACATTGCGGTGTCATTTGAGCGAATTGATGTGCCTTAGTCTTTTTCAAGCCACCAATCATAATCTCATTCAATGTTGGTGCGTCACGCCATGCGAATCCTCAATATCATTAATAATCCCTATAACATCATTGTCCTCGGCAATTGCTCCTGCATTGCTCTACCTCCTGCATCCATGCAGTCGTCTTTAACGCCCATTAGCCTTTTCATTTGATTAATGTCCTCCTCAGCCATGTTACGTTTCCTTGCCTGTGTCCGTCTGTCAACACCTGCGTAGCGACATTCGTGCATACCATTAAGATAGGAACTCTGTGGCCCCCCTGATCCTGATCGCGCCTGATACTGAGACGCACAACCGCTCCTTGCCACATAATCCAGAAGATTATCACGTTGGAGTTGCGTACAACCTGCCAACCCGATTATTACAATCCACACAAATAACCTAAACATAGTTTTCCCCCAAATAAATAACACTTAAAAATTTACTTTCTCACAGGTCGAAAAAGACGCAAGGGGGAAATCGCTGTTTTTTAATTATTTTTTAGGGAATTTCACAAGTCGCGGGTAATTTTTGCCGCAATACCTACTGATATTTTTCAATTTCGCGCATAGATTTGGTCATCATTAAGCCAATCTTTACCGTAAATCAGACTGGCGGCGTACCCAACCCCTATCCGTTTGACCGCACTATCGCGTTTCTTTAAGCGTTTTTTTAACTACCCTTTTGGCATCTTCTTCGCAGTCCATTAATATGACTTTTTTTCGTCCTTTGCATCCTATCCGTCCATAATTGATCTCTACAATCCAGTTGCCGAATAAATCCTGTCCAGCTTCAATTAAATACGAACGTCTGATATTCAGTTCCGGGCAATCTGCCTCCAGTAGTATTGAATAAACTATCATCAAACATTTTAATTAGATTTAGATTTCCATCATGTCATCAAAGGCGCTGCTAAATGATTTTTGTTTTGCATCATCTATGATTATCTGCGCATCATTTTTAATGACTGAGTTCGGTGTTTCTGGTTTATTTTCCGTAACGTTTTTTGTTGATCCGGCTTTTAAAAGATGACTACCATTTAGACCTTGCGAGGCCAAAGCGCGTAATAATGTTGCTCTGCGTCTTGGCGGGGTATTTATCAAATAGCTATACAAGTCAGTGTCTGAATCAGACTCTAGTATCAGGTTAATTCTAATTCTCTCCATCAAATTAACTCCCTAACTTTTTAATGCGCTCATTACCCGCCAAATAAAACCCTTTAACATTTGAGTAAAGACCATCCTCTGGCGCTATAATTTCGCGGCCATTTAATAACTCCTCAACAATCGGCTTATAGCAATTTGCGCCACCGCCAACTAAAACGATAACGTCAATATCATCCAATGAACCAACACTGCTTAAAACCGATTGGATTGCAGTAATAATGTAGGCGTCCATTTTTTTAATTAAATGAGAGAAATTATATTCCTTGCCCTGTATTCGAGCCTTAAATCCATTTTGAATGCCGGTGTCGACAATATTAATGTCTGAAAAGGGTGCCTGGCGATCTTCGCTGATTAAATGCGTTAATTTATCCAAAACCAGCGACATCCCACCTGGCGTACTACCGCTACGTTCGTCTTGGAGCTTCAGTCCCCGGCACACTAACCAATCAACCGTGTAATAACCAACATCAATGGTCAGGCTTTTTAAATCGGTAAGATTATCGATCTGATTGGCGCTCATAAAATAATTGATAAACCCACCAATTGGTTGAGGAATAATCCACGCGTCTTTAATATAAATACGCCTGCCATCGGGATAGACGTGCTCACCTTTTAGGCGTTCCGCCATTTTATTTTTGTGTTGGGCAAAAAAATTCACGGGTAATCCTGAAACCATTAAATCGATTTTTGATTCACCCATGTACGCCAGCGCCCCTCGAAATAGCGCGAGGTGTTGCGGTGTATCAATGTAGCTGTTAAGCAAGTTCCTGCCTTGATCATCACGGGCAGAGAGGGTGTCAATACCGTCTCGCCCCACCAGATACCGGCTGCCATCACTTTCTACCTCGATTAGATCCCGTTTAACCATTAGCCCAGCGCCTCGATCCAGCCCTGTATACAGCGAGGCAATTGAGGGGAAGTGCCCGCATTTGAGCCTGGCATCACCCTCACCGTAGCAAAATTTCGTGTTTCCATAACCTACATCTATCGAACGAATGATCATAACGAATCACCCATCAATGCAGACAAAAATGCTTGGTCTTCGAACAGGGATTTCATGCCATTTTCAAGCGCTCGGTTAAGTGCAAGCTTTGCGTTCTCACCCGACGCAAGTTGCGTGTTCGGTTCGGTACCTTGGGCAACAACCCGCCGTGAATACAGCAGATCACCTTTCTTCGATTTCACAATAACGGACATATCCAGATCGGCAACCGCGTCGCCAGAAAAGAAACCAACCTTGTGATCGTTATAAAAGCGAGTTAGGTCTACTGCGATCTGGACAAGTGCAGCATCCGAACTAAGCGGAAAACCTCTTGCCCGGAGTTCCTGCTCAATAGCCCTACGGACAGTTACGACGACATCTTCGGTCGCAAGAATTGGTGCCATTTCCATTCCGTAACCGTTCTTCTTACTGCTAACTTTGCTTTTGTCTTGTCGTTGGTCAGCCACTTGAATGTTGACAGAGACACCACTTGCGCCAGGGATTTTCGAAACGCCATGCTGCTGGTTGTACTGAAGTTCAATCCGGTCAGTTGTGAGAGCACACCCTGAAAGGCTGACAACTGCCACACACGATGCAATGGCAAAGATTCTTTTGTTCATAATTATTACCTGTTAAATGTTTTTACGACCTCTAAGCGGTTTTTAAAGCGCCCGATAACACTTTATGATTTCTTAGAGGTCGTGATTATTTGTAATTATTCGGTTACGACTTCTAAAGAGTTGTAAAGCAGCCCGAGAACACACCAGAACTTCTCAGAAGTCCCGGCATATTCCGTCACGAAAAAGACTAGAACTTCTTGCTACACCTTAGATGTTTCCGTGACTTCTGTTCGCTTCCTAGAGCACCCGAGAACATCTTGACAGCATTTTTATACTTGTGTCGGGGTGAAAGACGGCCTAAAAACGGCTCTTTTAATTTTATATTTAGGAAGCTTGACTCTTTCAGATGGGTTCTGTCAGAATCGCCGACAATTAATGGGAATGTTGCATGATGCTCTACACCCGAAAGGCCGGTATGACGTCGGGATAGAAAAGGTCTCTTACCTGGATAGCCTCAAACCGAGGTGGGACGGAAACCCCCAGGCCATTGTATATATTGATATTTTTATAGCCGAAATTTGGCTAATTCGTTTTAATAGCTCAATTCTGATCATCCGCGATCGGTCGAGCTCCGTTGCGCCCTGTGCGCTATAACCGCTTCTGCGGTGTTTGTTTATTTGGACTTGAGAGTCCGGATATCCTCGTGCCTACGCACATCCCCTGATCGACCAATGCGTCGTTCGACTAAGCTCATTTTCAGGGCACCACAAAACAGCTCGCGATCAAATTGGGATTCCTTTATCCAATGGCACTGCCAATTGCTCTGTTTTTAAATCCTTAAATGTCATTCGCTCATTAGAGCCGGCGTAATATTTACAGCTCCATCAGATCAACAATTCGCCAGTCATTATCATGTACTCGCCAGCTTGGTCTCTCACTACAGCACTCGCTGTAGCCTCCCATGATTTTGCTTTTTTAACACCACTTAAACGGTTGTGTTTTTAAAATAGTTTCATTGTTTTTAATCTAAAAATATCAACTCGCCCATTGGACTGGCGCAAAATATTTCTAACCCAAGACCAAACCGACGACGGATTTATTGTGTATTCGTTGATTTGATCTCATAGCTTAGCGTTCGCGAAAGCCCCCTTAAAATCCTTTTTTTTAACTGCTCTAAAACATAGACACTGAAAGTAAAAAATAATAATTCTTTTTAATTCTAATATCTTACGTGCTATTTATCGGTGATTTATTTCGAGGAAAAGTTGTGATTTATTTTACTGGAACCCCTTTAGGACCCTCATTTCCCATCGTCGATTTTGGACGCTGGCAAGCTTGACACCCAAGGTTAGAGGCAAGACCAAACCCATATCTCGCATCGCGCAGCGAGTATTAAAACGCGCAAGTTTGACGCCATCCTTTTTTCTACAAATCCGCCAGATATACGATCTGTGCCCCTACGCTCATCAATCGCGAGAATTGTGTCCGTAGAAGAAGAGGCGTTTTTTTGGAGCCGGTTAGCCTGCTCGCGATCAATAAATTTAGGACAACCCGGCTCCACCTCAAAACCGTTTCATTTAGACGTTTTTGAGGTGGAGTTAAAACTCAACCAGGAAGCTAGGAAAAATGATTACATTCAATTTGAATATTTTAGAGGGTTCGCTATGAGCCGAAATTTCGGAATCGGATCTAGGGACATGTTTGTCGCTGGTCGCATGCTACTGCAACGGAGATCCCGTAATGGATTTAAAACCCAGCATGACTACGCAGATCGCTGGCGGCTTTTTTGCAGCTGGGCGTCTGAACGAGATATAAAAAAAATGGAAAACATCACCAGAGACATCGTGATCGCATACGGACAACATCTTCAGCGCCAACTTGAAGCCGGTGAACATGCAAGTGCGTCAGCGCCAAAAAATTACGTGTCTGCGGTGAATGCCGTAATGAAACTTGCAACCCAGGGTAAATGGAAATCTATTTTTCCTGGGCGTGATTGCGGCATTCAAAAAAGAATCTATATTGCAACAGAGAACAAGGCGGCAACGGGTGCTGAACACATAAATGCTCAACGCGCTGCAGGTGATCGTATTTCTTCGCTTCTTGCTCTTCAACGTGCATTTGGCCTTAGATTCAAAGAGTCAGCCCTTCTAAACGCCAAAGCCGCGCTGAAAGAAGCCAAGATAAAGGATTCTATCTCAGTAAAAGCGGGCACTAAAGGAAGTCGCAAAAGAATGGTTCCATGCAGCCCCGCCGGCATCACTGCGCTCGAACAGGCGGTCACTGTCCAGGATGAACGATCAATGGTTCCCAAGACTATGACCTATGTTGAATTCCGTCAGGAATGCTACGCCATAGCCGGTGAGAAGGGGTTTGTTTTCCATTCTGAACGCCATGCGTATGCTCAGGCTCGCTACCGGGAAATTACCGAAGCACCTTCACCCATAGAAGCCGGATGGCCGCGAAAGGAACGATTCAATAAACTTACTGAATATCTAAATATTAACAAAACAGAGGCGAAGGAAATTGATAAATCGGCTCGTCAGATAATATCAATTGAACTCGGACATTCTCGCGTGGAGATTACAAATGCGTATCTGGGCTGAGGAATTACAAGCGCACACTCACGATTATGTGCGTCGTGGTGGAAAACAAAACCGGAAAAAACAAGTGTCGTTAATTATTGCCTTTCTCGAATTTACGGATTCAACCGAGAAACTAACCTCGCTAGACAGATTAGGCAAACGGCACGTTATCAACTTCTGGAAATCTCACAGGGATTTATCTGAAAAGGTATCCTACGATTATTGGCTAGGGATATGCAAGCTCTGGGAGTGGATTAATAAACCCGACAAACCGCCAAAGCCTAATAATTTTATTAACCCAGGTAGTGTATCGAATGGAGTATTTACCGAGTTATCGTCTGCAATTAAATCGGCTCGTGAATCGTACAGTTACACTATTCAGCAACTTGCAAATTTGACGGGATTGGAAGCTACATTAATTGCAAGTATCGAAAGCGGAGAAACTAAAATCTTGTTCTCGGATATCCTGTGTCTGCTTAAGATTTTGAAAATAAATACTCTATATCAGGTTGCTGATCAGTGATTGCGATCGTATCCATTCATCTACCAGGCCTATCTTCAACAAGATGACTTTGCCGTGAGCGCCGATTTTCTTGTAATAATCCACAGTCAATCTGATTTGGGTGATTATCGGTATGAAGCATGGGATGCCAAGCTTTCTACGTCGACACAGCCTTACTTTCTGATCCAGTTATGCTGTTACAGCTGGATGCTCGAAGCAACTAAGGGCGTTATGCCTGAAGAAACCGCCATTGTGTTGGGCGACTTAACCGAAAACAGATTTCGAATCGCCCGGTATTACAGCTATTTTGATCGCATCAAAAAGGACTTCCTGCTTGTGTCATGTTCACTGAAAGCTTGTTTTTAGCATCCCAGCAGGCAGTGAAAATCACGCGACCGCTAATGCCTGCGGTGTCAATCAGCATCGAAAAGTATCCAGAGGTGCCATCAAGAAAATGGCAAGACAAGCCCCTCTCTGAAATCCGGTAAACAGCGAACACCGATCTATCGTTTGAGACTAGATTTATTTTCTAATGGAATCCACCATTTTCTAATTTAACTTGCAACATCCAGGTCCGCTAATCACACTTCTTCCACCACTCTGCGGGCTCACCTGTACCTGAGTACTAATGCGTTCCTTGAGGGCTGAAACATGCGAGATAACACCTATCAACTTGCCATCCTGTTGTAGCCCTGCAAGGGTCTCCAAGGCCATATCGAGAGCTTCTTCATCCAAAGTACCAAATCCTTCATCCAAAAATAGTGAGTCAACCCTGACGTTTCTACTCGCCATGTGCGATAACCCGAGAGCGAGAGAAAGGCTAACGATAAAACTTTCGCCACCTGATAGGTTCTTGGTGGACCGAATTTCACCAGCTTGGTAATTATCGACTACGTTGAGCTCAAGGGGCTGGTTATCATCGCGTGTCAAAAGATAGCGATCTGTCATTTTCTGCAGTTGTCTGTTGGCATGACCAATCATCATCTCAAACGTCAAACCCTGCGCAAAGTTGCGATACTTTTTACCATCGCCGGAACCAATAAGTTCATGAAGGTTATCCCAGCGTGAGCATTCACGTTTTTGCGCGTCAATTGCTTTAGCTCGTTCTTGTTGTTTAAGTCTTAAACTGTCGTTATCAATTAGTTTTTGCTGAATTCCTCCAACTTCCTGTTGCAGAATCTTCAGGTCATTGATAAGGCTATCTAATTCTTGTGCTATCTGAGTGCGGGGTTGATCCGTTACCTGTTTTAGTCGCTCTGCATCCAGAAGAACAGTTTTATCGCGACTTCTGGCATTCAACTCAGTTTGTTCGGTTGCCAATTGCTCAGCTTTTAGCATCAAGTTGTTGCGCTCATCTTCTGGCAAACAGGCAGTAAGGTAACTGGCTTCGTCAGTAAAGCCAAACTTACCAAGTCGAACCTGGAATGTCTCTTGCCCGATTTTTGATTGTTCGACACGGGTAGCTATTGATTTCTCAAGAGCTTCAATTCTGCTTTTTAGGTTACCAAGTTCCTGGTTCGCAGAATTGAGCTTCCGACGTGTGTTTTCCAGATTACTCTCGGCTTCCTCAATCGCCTTAGAGTGACGGACCTCCTCTTCGTCAGTGTTCTTGTCACCGAAAAGCTCTTGCCGTTCTTGGGTAAAGGAATCTTGCTCACGCATTAAGATGCTTAGAACACCTTGCTGGTTTTTTAGCTCTATTTCGGATTTTCTGATTTGCTCGGTTTGATGCTGTGTTTGGAGCGTCAGGGTTGAAATATACTTTTCAAGCTCGATGCTTTGCTTTTGTCGAGCCAGCCACTGGTCGCGACGCGAGGTTAAGCCAAGCTGAACTTGATCCAGCTCATCCGTAGACAAGCTTTTGACCCCGTACAGAGAAACATCGTATAGCGCATCATCCTGTACTTTCTGGAACTGAGCGGCAAGCACTTCTAATTCCTTTTTCGACCGATCGACAGCTTGTTCTGCAGACTCCTTATTGTGAGCTGCTGCCTGCGTATCTCGCTCCAACTGGCCCACAGCTTCCCTTGTCTTTTCCAAAGACTCACGCAAAGTGACTATCTGCTTATCATGTCCCTCAATAGCCTGAACCACCTTCAATGTAGTTTCCAGATTGTCGTCGTTCTCTTGTCGTAAGACCTGTAAAACCTCGACCAAGTTAGTGTCTGGGACTTCAACCGAGAGCACTGCAAGTCCATCATTAATCCGGTTATCTTGATTTGTGATTTTGTCTATACATTCCTTCTGCTGAGTTGCAATTTGATCCAGATCTTTTAGGGTTTCAGCCTGTTTAATCATTAAGCTGGAAAGAGCCTCATTGACTTGTTTAAGATCGGCTCTTACACGAGTAAGCGCGGCCGTGGTTTCATCGGGTACAGGTATATTTCCTGCGGCGAAGGGATGGTCTTTTGCACCGCACAGTGGACAGGACTCGCCATCCTGAAGTTGATGCCGTGCCTCCTCAAAATCCTGGATTTTCTTGAGCAAGGAAAGCTGCGTTTCAAGCAAGTGCATTTCCCGTTCAAAAGCTGCCTGCTTTTCAGTTTGTTCCTTGATTTGTTGAGTTAACGTTCCCTTATCGGCGGTCAGTGCTTCATTTCGGTTATTGAGTTCGCTTAGATTACGCCTCGATTCAGCTAATGACAGAACCGACTCGCTGACTCTTTCCAGAAGCGCTTTTCTGTCTTTACGTTCCGTGTGGGTATTTCGCCAATCCGCAGCTTCTCGGCCTGCCAAGATATGCTTCAGTTCGAGCTGCTGTTGACCAAGAGCACCTTGGGCGGCAACGAGCTCTTTTTTCTGAACCTCAAGTTGCGTTGAGAAATCGTCCCAGACCTGAGCGGTCTCGATCTTTTGAGTCTCAACAGTATTACGCTCCAGTGACTTGTCACGATGCTTGCCATCAAGTTCGCGGAGCGTATCGAATCTACTTCGAATTCCGGTAAGGTGTTCGATGAGCCCTTCATCCACCTGGGTTTCAGCGAGAAGTTGCACGACCCCATCAAAAGCAATCGTCTGCGCTTCGAGAACACTGCAATCTTCATTATTTTTGGTACAAAGGACATCCGAAGCTTTTTGCCTCTCTGCAATAACGTCCCCCGCCACTTTGATCGGTGCCTCTTTTTCCCGAAGCTTGAGATCCAGCTCCCTAACCTTTCGAATCATAAACTGAGCGTGCTGTTGCTCGGTTCTCTTCTGTGCCAAATTGTCGCTGGTTAGCTTCAAAGCCTCCTCATCCAGTTTGACTTCGGACTCCTGTCCGGGAAGTGCCTGCAAACATTCGCTATGAGATTGGCAATCTGTTTCCTGCTCACGATGCAACGTGCAAAGATGGGCGTATTCACCGGCCAATTCCAGAGCCTTTTTAGCCCGCTCAAGCTTTTCAAGTTCAGGCTTAAACACTTCCTGGCGAGCCAGCAAATCCAGTTTCTGTTCGTCAAGAATGGCCAACTCATTTTCAAGGAGTCCAATGCCATCCAGCCAGGCAATTGCCTGATTTTTATGGCTCATCTGTTTATTTAAATCGATTTCCTGATCAATTTTCTGGTCCAGGCTTTCTTTAAATTGCTGTTCATCTGCTTCACTCAGCAATTGCATCCCGGCAAACTCGGATTGCAGAATATCCTGTTTCTTTCGCTCATCCGAGCGGCGTTCATGAACTCGTATGGAAATCTGGCTGTAAATTTCGGTGCCGGTGATTTGTTCCAGGATGGGTGCACGATCATCTGCAGCTGCTTGGAGAAATACTGCAAATCCTCCTTGAGCCAGCAGCATCGAACGGGTAAAACGGTCGAAATCCATGCCGGTGGCCGTTTCTATCTGCTCGGCAACACCTCGTATTTTAGTCTCGAAGAGTTGACCAGAGTCGGCATCCGCAATCTCATGTTTAGCGCTCTGTAGCTCACCACCTGGCTTTTTTCGTGATCTGTGTTGACTCCAGTGACAACGGAAGCGGCCGGACTGTGTTTCAAATGTCACTTCGGCAAAGCACTCGCCAGTTTGCCGTGACATGATTTCGTTGCCGCTCTTAGTGACCTTGTTGAGTCGAGGCGTTCGTCCATAGAGCGCCAAACAGATGGCATCGAGTATCGTGGTCTTACCCGCACCCGTTGGACCGGTAATGGCAAAGATGCCATCCGATGCAAAGGCCGGGTGTGACAGATCAATTTCCCATTCTCCAACCAGTGAGTTTAAATTTTTAAAACGTACCTGTAGTATCCGCATTCCTTACCTCGCTATTGCGCCTGGACATCATCTTCATAAAGAGAGGTGATCGTTTCTTGGTAGGCACGCAACAGCTCAGGGCGCTGATCTTCTGATACACCATGCATTACCAAGCAGCGCTCAAATACATCGTTGACGTTTAAATCATCAAGCGTTTCCTCATCATGGCTACGATTGAGCACACGATCTATGACCCGGTTATTCTTGATGCGAAGAACTTCCATCAGCGTCCCGGCGCTTAGTGCCTCCACCCGTTCGCGTAGATCTCCAGCGACGTCCTCGCCCTCATACACGATTTCCAACCAGGCATCGCTTTGCGATGCGGAAATTTCAAGTAGCCGAGCAGCAATTTCATCCCATCCACCACGGATACGCTCAAGCCTCTTGAAAACCGGAACTGTGAGAAGTGCGACTTTTGCTTCTTTGCCAGTAAACTCCACCAAACAAACACTTTTTTCCTGCTTGGCTTCTCCAAAACCCATCGGCAGTGGCGAACCGCTATAGCGCATGACATCGGAACCATTGACTATTTGGGGTACGTGGAGATGCCCCAGAGCAAGATAATCGATGCATTCCGGAAAAACTCCTGACGTCACATGGGCAAGCGACCCGACATAAAGTTCCCTGACACCATCCCCATCAATCGTTTGGCCACCGGCAGTAAAAAGATGCCCCATGGCGATAATAGGTATCTCGACGTCCAAGCTCTTGCGCTTCTGTTCAGCCAATTCGCACACCTCAAAATAATGTGTGCGGATACCTTCAATTAACTTGCGTTCTTTGTCATCGATACTTTCACCGACTTCCGCCACTCGAATGTCACGATCCCTTAGGTAAGGCACTGCACAAACGATAAGTTCCGGGGAGCCATCATGATTCTGCAGCACTAGAACTTCATCGTCAGGGCTCTCGGTGGTCGAGCCGATAACATGAACATCAATAGCACGGAGGAGTTCCTTGGGGGCATTCAGGAATGAAGGAGAATCGTGGTTACCGGCAATTACGACGATATGCCGACAGGATGAAGTTGCCACTCGACACAGGAACCTATAGTAGAGTTCCTGTGCCCGATTGCTTGGGGTACTGGTATCAAAAACATCTCCGGCAATAAGAAGCGCGTCGATCTGTTCTTGCTGGATGGTCTCGGCTAACCAGGTTAGGAAGGATTCAAATTCCTCATAGCGCTTTCGCCCGTAGAGTGTTCTACCGATATGCCAGTCAGAGGTATGGAGGACTTTCATGATACTGGAGGTACAGGCCGATTTATGTACTCTTCACGCCAATCTTTCAAGGTCAAGAGATCAACAAGAAGCGCTTCAGGCGTCGGCAATTCAATCGGTGACTCAGATGGCTGTGAATGTTCAAAACCAGAGTATGTGGTCATGAGGGAATCAAGTTTCTCGCAATCTGTGTCTTTGAGCTTGGCTAAGTCTTTTAGCCTTAAAGTGTGAACCGGTCGCTGAAATCTCTGCACCACGCCACAAAGCAGATCATTTTCAATCGCTCTTTCAACGAGTGTTCGAAAATCGCTGCAAATAGATTTGATATAAATTTCCGCCATTTCGAATTCACCAGCATCGTTGGCCTTCTTCGCAAGAGGAAACCGCTGGTTAATCAGAATATTTAACGCTGTTTTGATATCACTTTGCGAAAGCGGAATCGGAGCTGGTTCGCCAGTGCCCCAGTCGGTCGACCGGATGCTTATTATGTCAGGCTTGATTGATTTTTTGTCTGCAAAATGTCTAATCGTGCCCAATAGCGATAAGCGGTGGGTAAAAATTATGACCTGTTTATCGAAGGAAATACCTAACAGCCGCTGTACCACTGCCTCCTCAAAATCCTGGTCGAGTGATGATACTGGGTCATCAAAGATAAAGGGGGCATGATTGCTCTTACCAGTGACATCAGCCAGAAAAGCAGCGATGGATACAATTCTACTTTCGCCCTCACTTAACACTTCAGACAATGAGCTATCAGATGCACCGCGAAGCTGAAGTTTGTGAAGAACCCGCCCCTTCGAAACCTTCGACTTCACCAGCTCTACTTTGACCCGGTCTGCTCCCAAACTTTTAAGTTCATTATTAAAACGCTGGACGAAAGCATCTGTAATAAGCGCTTCAGCCAATTCACCCTTTTTTTGGGACAAAGATCTAGTGTTAGTTGATTTTTTGGCTGCTTGAATTAAATCCTGTAGTTTTAGCCTTTCGATTTCTTGCTCGACTGCGGTGGTACGATGCTCAGAAAGCCATTTTTTTGCCAGAAGACTATTCAATTTCACCTTTAGTCCGTCACGGTTTTCGTTCTGGGCATCCTTGTCGTAATTTTCTGCACGTTCGCCACAACCGGCAGATAGTTTGCGGGCCTCGTCAATCCATGCAGGTTTCTGTGTGATGGGGGGGAGTCCGTCGTCGGATTCAAGATCTGGTAGTGCCTCCTTCCGCTTCTGTAAACCAGAGAAGAACTCGTACAACGGAATGGTGATTTCATTTTGTTGTAACCCCGCAGCATCGGCTCTTGTTTTTAGCGAGTCTACTGTAGGGACGTCTTTAATTGCTTGAATTGCGGTATTAAATTCCTTAATGGCGTTAGCAGATGCCCTTTGCATTTCTCCTTTCACAAACTCTTCAAAGGAGAGAAGCCTAGCTTTGGCTTCTGGAGGAAGCGTCTGATGACATAGTACGCAACGGGAGTCGTCAGCAACATGAGGGTAATCTTGATCTCTATAGGCCAAAGTTGTTGAGTAATTTCTGGCAGCAGCCCAAAGCTCTTTCCATACATCTGAACCGATACCTTCGAGGTGGCTTCCAATAAATACTTGTTGTGCAGCTACTTCAGCGGCATTCTTCTTAAAAATGGCATTTTTCTTCACCGCGATAATTTGCCGACAATTATCATCGGAAAGTTGATTAAGATATTTCTCCGCCTCTTCAACAAGAGAATCTATATACTGTTTTTGGTTTCTTAACTGCTTCGCCTTATCTGATGGTGCTTGCTCGGCAAGGCGCTGTTGAAGTTCCTGAAGCTCTTTTTCGTTTGCAACTGTAAATGAACAGTGTTGCGTAACCTCAGTCGAGGAGGTTTTGCTGGATACACTATCGAACCAGATACCTTCTGAGGTCATCTTCAGCACACTTGAAATAGTTGGCTTTTTTGATGGGTACCGAGCGGCCTCAGCATCCAATATTTCAGAGACCTTTTCGCATATCGTGATGAGAGAACTAAAAAACAACAATACCGGAGGCTCATAGCTCACCTCGTCTTCGCTGTTTATAAAAACTCGGCCAAAAGAGGTGTCGAAAATATCCACGCTTCTAAGGTCATCAAGAAATCCCTGGCCAGCCCATTCATGACAAATTGTAGTTCCGTTTTTCTCAAATGTGATCGATGCCTTCTGTACTCCAGGTGCGGCAGTGTAGACATTACGATGCAGCGTGCCAAGGTAACGGGCTCCGCAAATATGTTTTAGTAGTCGAACGTAGCCAGACTTACCTGAACCATTATGACCATAAACGACAGCGATATTACTTTTGCCAAACTCAAGAGATTTTCGCGGGGCCAGTGCGTTTACTCCTTCAATATTGTCGAGCGAGCACAAACGAATGGTTCCTGAGGAATCAGCATCGAAAGCATTGGCAGGGAGAGTGCAATCAGACCTGACGAGTTGGCCTTTCGCTTCTTGTTGGCACAACACGGCAAGATTTGGAATATCTATGCTATCTTGCTCCAGAAGGCGTTTGGCTGCCATTTGCAACCATTTCGGACGTTCGGAAAACCATTTGGAAAGTGGTGCAGAAAAATCACTCATGCTCTTGTCCGTCCGTATTTGTTGACATTATTCCATTTGTGATAAAAGTCACCTCAAATGCCTTACAAGCCCTAAATTTCTGTAGGCGGTTGGCAAAGGTGAAAGCATCATTCATTTCATAGTTCTGAAAGACATCGAGGCCACAATCCAGTAAGATTTTCCAGCCGTGGTCAGTCACTATGTGGCGGGTTTGAATGCTCCCTGTTCCATCAAATTCCCAGCTAAAGTCAATGCCGACTGCGCTACAGGATTCCTTTATCTTTTCAAAACTCTCTTGCTGCTGTTCAGCTTTGAAATCGTCTTCTGACGTCACTAGGTGAACGGTGACTTCTTCGTCCTGTGACTTGTACTTCACGACCGTTTCGAGGAACTCCATAAAATTACGCACTTGGTAAGGCAGACGGATATAGGGATCAGTAATAGTTATTTTACTTGCGCCTCGCAGATAAGCGCCAAACAAGGCATCGAACGATATTCCTTTCTGATTTTCTTGAAAGGTCAGATGCTGTTCCTTGACAAAGGATTCGGCTACTGGAGTTCCTTGTGGATCACTGTCTGTATCAGCTATGCCTGTCGCAGTATCAACAGCTGTCTTATAGTAATAATGCGGGTATTCTTCTTCCTCCAGTGTCTTAACAGAATGGGTTTGACCAGACTGGTCCATGTAGGTGAAATTCACATCCGGGTAGGTGGAATCAATGCGCATCAATTGGTCTTTGATACGCTTGCGACCTTCAATAGCAAACTTAAGAATTTCTTCAATCTCATCCTTAGAGGCCTCGCCTTGAGGGTATAGGATTTTCATTAGCCCGGAAAAAGTTTTGTTTATTCCATCCCTGTCCCGAGTCGATAGATCAGAAGATAAAGAAAAGTGCTCTTTATAACGGTCTGAATAGTCGTGGTTACGCAATGCCCGAAGAATTTCGGCAAGGTAATCCACCACAAAGCCATAGTTTTTGGAAAACATCTCACCACGAATAATATCCACTTCCCAACCGGGGATGTAATAATGGATTCGGTCAAGGAATGCCGAGTCATAGAACTTATCGGGTAGCTCATCGAATAAATCGGCATGCTTCAGCATATAGGGAACAGTGTGCTGAGTGTTGCCGATGAAAACCATTGATGCTTCTGCACCGAAGGTTTCAACACCACGCGAAAAAGACTTGTTAGCCATATAATTTTTCATAATATCGACAAGTGCTTTTTCTACCCTTTTTTGTTTGCCGGCAAACTCGTCAAACCCCACTACATCCCAGTACCCAACCAGGCCGATTTTTCCGGATGAATTATTAACAAACAGCTTGGGAACTGAAACTTCGCCGCCTGATATAAGAATGCCATGAGGAGAAAACTCTGAATAGATATGCGACTTCCCCGTTCCTTTGGGACCCAGTTCGATAAGATTATAATTACGCTCGCAAAAAGGGATAAGACGAACGAGTTGAGTCAACTTACTGCGTTTGCCAAACAATTCCGGATTAAAGCCAATGCTCTGAACAAGCAGATCAATCCATTCATCGGTTGTGAATTGTTTACGAGCCGCCACATAGCCATCAAAATCGAAGTGCGATAATTGAATAGGTTTAAGCGACGATAGAATCCAAGGACTGTCATCTTTTTCTTCGGAAAACTCGTATTCAAGATCTGCAATACACCAGACACCGCTGACCAAAAGTTTCGGATGTGCTTTCACCGTTCGAGAATCAACCAATACTCTTTTGATGCCAAGATTAGAAAAAGCAGCCTCGTAAACATCTGCATTGTCATTCAATGCTACGCTGATCTTGTCGATGACCTTATAGCGTCCCTTTTCCTTAATATGAGAACGAATCAAGCCAGCTTCATTCCGGTGTACATAGTGCTTACGCAGTATTTCCTTAACAGTTTCAATGCCCGTCTGAATGGAGGCTTCGTCGCTGGTTGCGCAGTACTGGCCTAACAAATACTCAAGAACATAGGAAGGTACAATCGCATTACCCTTGACGGTTTTAACAAGATCCTTTCGGACAACAAGCCCCGCGAAGTGTGTATTTATTTTCTGGTCAAGTTCGTTCATAAAAACTCCTTTGAACCACGGAACACACGGACAACACGGACAACACGGAAGGGTTCATAAAACAATCCTCTCGATCTCGGCCTTGGGATAATGGCCGAAGTTGACTAGCAATCCAAGTTCGTGCCCCGTAGCTTTCAAATAGTTATGAACTTGCGCTCGGTGTTCATTGCAAAGTTCTTTTACGGCTTTAAGTTCAACAACAATTTTCCCAAAGCACACAAGATCCGGCTTATAGACCTGTGTTAGAACCGCGCCCTTGTAATGAAGCACCAGTACCTGTTGTGCCACAAACGGAACACCTGTCTTCGATAGTTCTTTCTCCAGACACTCCTGATAAACAGCCTCAAGAAAACCACAGCCCATCTCGCGGTAGACTTCGAATATAGCACCCCGCATCCGATAGCTCTCCTCTTCGTATTTCAATTTGCTCATTTTTCGTGTCTTCCGTGTGTTCCGTGGTTAGAAATCAAAATCGCTGGTGAATGAACGCCGTATTAGATACCGGAGCGATTTGTACTCTTTGTAATGTGAGGTGCCGGGGTGTTTTTCTTCCAGTCTTAAAATAACCTCCTGACCATTGGCTTCATCCGCTTTTCGGGTAAGCACAAATCGCACCTGAAGTTCCCGCTCTCTCGGGTTGTCTGAACTTAGGTCAAAAGTAAGTTCATGACTATCGGAAATCAAATCACCTGCCTGAGTATAAATGCCTGCAATGAGGGTTCTGGGCTGAACCTTGTCGGCCGCAGGTTGGGCTTGATAAAGTGCAACTGCCAGCTGACCGGAAGTAATTACCGAGCTTGCGCCACGTAAAATATCCACATCAACGGCCGAAATATCGCTCTGCCTTTTCTTGTTTATTTTTAAGATGGGAATTAACACTTCCTGCAGCGAAGCTCCCCCATGCACAAAGCGACTTCCAGAGCCTTTCAGGCGAAGTCGATTAATCGATTTAGGAATCTGTACTTCCACATCACCGACTAATCCAAGCTCAGTTGATTTGAATTTCCGCAGACTCGGTGTCTCTTTCAAACCTAAGCCAAGTACAAAACGCCGGTCGTAAAATAGGATTTGATCTCCCTCTGCATCGACATCAGCAAAATCGCTCTCATCAATGGCACGGTTCTGGTAAATGAAGCCATGATCGGAAGTCACCAATAAGTTGTTGGCATTAGCGCCGGTAAGTTTCTTGATTAGTCGTATAAGCTCCTGAAGTGTTTCTTCAGCGGCCTCGAACACCCGCTCTTCTGTTTCCCTTTTATCGCCAGTGGCGTCGATGCGGTTGTGGTAGATGTAAACGACATCATGGTCGCGCAAAAGAGCCCGGCTGTCCTCTTTATTGAGCGCCATAAATCCCTCTGCTTTAACAGCCGTGCCCCGCTGTGAAATTGCTTGATTAAGGATTTTGATACGATTAACCGTACCCTGTGAACTCAGACCATCAACTAAAACCGTTCCGGTATCATTATTTGCCAGCGTAAGCTCTTTATTGGGTAGCAACGCAGCCATGCCCAGCTGGGTATAGCTCGGCAGCATAGACAAAGCCGGTTCCAGGTTAGCATCGTAACGATCTTCTTGGCGGATCAGACTAAGCAGCTCATCACCAATCTCGTAACGCAGGGCGTCAGAAATGATGACGCAAACCTTGTTATCTTTACTGAGAAAGGGTTTTACGCAGAGATTGAAAAAGTTTTTCTGCAACAGAACAGGCGAAGCCTCCCATTGGCTAGTCTTGTCCACAAAGGCTTGCCAGTGATCGTTTAGCTTCAGCAGGTAATTGTTTGAGTAGAAATTCTCGACTTGGTCGGCCAATGACTCCATCAGCGACGCTTGACCTGACATTCTTACATGATAAGTGAACTTCCGATAAAGCTGATCTAGCCGGAACCAAATCCGACTATAGCGTTCTACGCCTTCGGCAAGGCTATCCATAGTCAGGTTGGCTTCACTCATCGCATGAAAAAACTGTGCGGCGTAGTCAATCGCTTCATACAGATGGCGAAACTCGCGGTACCAATGGCCTTGTCGCCGCTGACGGACCAGTACCGCTACCTCGCCGCTCGTTATCGTCCTTAACGTAACGGCACTTACCAGATCACTAATGATTTTCTGGTCAATCAGTCGAAAGATATCCAATTCGATCAGATCGCGGAAATCCCGCTTGGACAGATCCTGCTCAATACCAAGGATCTCTACGCATTCCCCGGATAGTGTCTCGAAACAGGCTTCAAACTGGCGACTGTCCTTCCAGCGCTTTAGGAACACCAGTGCATCGCCGGTCAGGCGTACCTGTCCATCCAAACCCATTGCATAACAGGACTTAAATAGTTCGATAACGAAATCACGGATGCCAGGTTCGCTGGACTTGTAACCATAACAGCGGGTCATCTGTTCCCAGAGAAATCCATCCAGACTACAGCGACCGATCAGCTTGATTTTTTCATCCCGTCCCTCGGCCAGCTCTTGCAGCAGACATTCCACTACGGCATCCATGCGGGGTTCAGAGCCCGCACATACAGCCAGCATCTTCAAGCGAATTAGTCCAAAGGTATCATCGGATTTAAGCAGGCGCTTCAATGCATCCTTGCGTTTGACGGCCTGATAGAACTCTGCATGAGCCTGCACCACATCCGCAAATTCCAGGCTTAGCTCCAGCTCCGCGAGCCAAATAGCAACTTGGCCCGTGCGGAACTCACCATGAGCCAACTGCACGTCGAGCAGCCAGTTTTCCAGATCATCGGGTTGTGGCCCATCGCGGTAAAGCAGAAACTTCTGCTCGGGTTGTTCGCGCAACAAGCGGTGCTTAACGCCAAATTCGTTATTGATAAGTTCTACTTTCTCGATACCCAGTAGATTCAGTGCATCGAAGCTATCGCGTAATTCCTGCTTGGCGTCGTACCAAAATATAATGCGGTGGCGCTCAAACAACCTGCTCAGAGCCTGGGCTATCTTGTCTTCACTCATCAGTAAGTACCTCCGGCTTCCTTAAGCTTTTCAGCAAGAAACCGTTCGATTTCCTCACGTTTGGGTAGCTCCAACTGGTACTTGGATACGAACAACTGGTTATCCATACCCGCCAGAGCATATTCGACCAACAAATGCTTCTTATGAGTACATAACAAAATGCCGATCGGCGGATTATCGCCCTCAAGCAACATATTCTTTTTGTACCAGCTTACATAAGTATTAAGCTGACCAATGTTCTCATGGTTGAACTCGGCCAATTTTAACTCTATCAGTACATGGCACTTCAAAATACGGTGATAGAAAACCAGATCGATAAAATAGTGTTCGTCTCCTATTAAAATGCGTTTCTGTCTGGCTTCAAAACAAAAACCATGACCGAGTTCCAGAAGAAATGCTTCAATCTGGGTAATAAGTTGATCCTCAAGGTGTGATTCGCCCATGACCTCCTGAGGGCTTAGTCCCAGAAACTCAAACACATAAGGATCACGCACGGGCAAAGCTGATGATGTCTTTTCGGCATTTTGATGAGTCAGCTCAGAGAGTTTTTTCTTGTCAAGCGACAGGCCACAGCGCTGGTAATAAAAACTATGGATTTGTCGTTTCAGTTCGCGTACCGACCAGTTGCCTTGAATACACTCTATTTCATAGAAAGTTCGCTGGGCAGCATCTTCCAAATTGAGCAGTTCCACAAAATGCGTGAACGACAGTCTGGAAATCAGTATCTGTCCACCGATTTGACATTGTGGAGTCGTCTCCACAATGTGTTGCACCGCAGCATCCGATAATGAATCGTTGCCTGGCAAAACGGCTGCCCCAACTAATTGCTGTAATTGTGGCGTCACCGCCTCCACAATCTGTGGGTAGGTAATATAAAACTGGCGATAACGGTAAATCTCCCGCCGATCGCAACGGGAAACTCCATGACGCGTCAAGCTTTCAGCCAGTCTATCCATCAATTTATCGCCGTACTCGGCCCGGTCTACACCTTGGCGTTCATATTCCTCCACATAAAAACCGATCAGCCAATTACGCAGAGTAAGACTGGTATTAACGGCACGACTAGCTTGAGCTGTCAGTTCGTCATTTACCTGTCGGATGACATGGATCAGTTGTGTAAAGTTAAGCTCCGGCGGCAAAATTACTTGGGTGTTCATAGCGGACTTATTCCTCATCCTTCGCAGCCAAGCCAGGTATTTTTTTCAGCGCCTCGCCGAATTTCTGGTAATTCACCTTCACGCCGTCATCCAGGTTGATTTCTTTCTGCTCGGTGGCGAGCGGGTACATTACTTCGCGTTCGTAGCTGTCCAGTTCGTCGATCATTTTCCTGTGGCTTTCGATATCCTTCAGCGCTTTGGTCTTTTCGCCTGCCGAGGCGCTGCTACTGATACTCACCGCTTCCAGATGGTTTTTATGGGCGCTCAGCTTGGTGCGGAACTCGCGAAGATAGTCGTTAAGCACCACGCTGACGGTATCCGGGCGGTAGCGATGCATATAGATCAGTGCGTTGAATGTGCCTTTAGGGCTACTGAATAACCAGTAAATGGGGCGTTTTTTGTAACGGCGCACATGGTCATTGTAGAAATCTTTCAGTAAATATTTGCGGATGTCTTTGCCCAGCGCCTTCTCAATGGATGTGAGATTTGCTTCGTAATGATCGTCACCAAAAGTCACTTTCAAGAATTTGCAAAAGCGTTCGGTGATGTCATCGGTAAACCAGTCGCCATCAAGCATGGGAATGACATTGTCGTCATCCGCCAAGAAACTTGGTTCGGGAATCTGTTTTAGGTAGTCTTCGATGGTTTCGCCCTGGTTGGCGAGGATCAACCCCGGTTTTTCCAACGCGTAACGGCCAAACATGCAGCCGACCGCGTAGGAGACAAACTCTTTCATGGTGTCGGCAAGCAGCAACGTTTCCAACTCTTCCTCGTTCTTGTTGTTGCCATAGCGGTAGTGCGGGTTGCAGGTCAGGGTGATTTCCTTCAGCGGCACTTCCGGTGTCAGTTCATCTTGTAAGCCGTAGGCATTGATAAAGATGCGGTTGTTTTCTTGTTCCAAACGCTGCATTTCCAACGTCATTTCTTGCCAATGAGTACGGAGTTGGGTGTAGGTTTCCTTGATAGATAAGGGCAATGGGTAGGAGGCGGCTTCGAGTTGTCGTGTTACGTTATCGCTAACCCAACCTGCCGGCTGACCATAGCCAGGCTTGAGTAATGGTAGGCAAACAAAATCCCAAGAAAGTTCATCAGATATCCAGTCAGCTTTATGGGACTCTATTAACTTGGTTGAATTACTCTTGATGGCACCTTCTATTCTGTCTGGACTTAAGGATGGTATCTTGCCGATATCACCAACTGTCTTGGTTATGGTTGGGTTTATAACATTGAGAAAATAATTGGCACTAGAGCTATTTAGAAACGCAATAGCATACTCATCATGATCAGAATAATAGCATGGCGACAAATCACCAGGAATTACCCCGATGGGATGTACGCGAAAGGCATTATTTCCTGAAGAAAGCCTTGCCCAACAAGCCGCAGAATCAAAATAAAGTGATTCACTTGGGATAATTGCCCCGCCAGAGTCTTTGATGTTTTTTCCATCATTAGCCCAGTTAACAACTAAAAAAAGATTGCCATACCACTTACGAAAATCGCCACCATTGTTGAACTTAAACCACTTTGCAGAACTCTTGGCAGCTTCATGCTTATGCGTTGCTGCCCATTCGATATTGGCAGAACAAACCTCAAACCAATTTCTGATGTATCGGTCTTTATTGCCAGTTTGCAATCCTCGGCGGGTTTGTCCCATTTTATTTAATTCTGGGTAAGAAAAAGCAATCAATCCACTTTGGGGCAACCAATATGCAATCGGATTGCCAGGAATTTTCTTGAAATCAGCGGCAGACACACGGAAAAAATTGCGTTCTGTATTTTTGACTGTTTTAGTGGCCTCATTACTCATCGTTTTGCCCTTCAGATTCATTGGTTTCTGGCAGGCTGGTTACCTGCTGCCAGACATCAGTAATAGTTTTCCACTGTACATCACGCGGAGATTTGTTTGACCACACATCCCAAAAGTCTGGATCGTCTGATTTGGGACGTTGATGTTCTGGCAGAGCATTCATCTGCACCAGTAACGGTAGTTCAGGCGCCCAGCCCAGCAGGATGGCATTGCGTGAGGGTAACGAAGGCAAATCGCGTAACAGGCCGCGCAGGTTATCTGGTACCAGCTTGTGAACCAGTTCCTGATCACGGTCATTGCTAATACGGTGCAACAAAAAGCTGTTACATTGGGACAGTACCGTCGGCGATAGCTCGGAAGGCCGCTGGGAGGACAACACCAGTCCCAAGCCAAATTTGCGACCTTCTCGGGCGATTTTCTCAAACACCTGACAGCAGATAGATGCAGCATCATGGTTGTCGGTATCGTCTTTATAACGTTTGATAAAGGTATGTGCTTCTTCCATCACTAGCACTGTGGGTAGAGTTTTACTATCCTTGTGCTGTCTGCGATAACGCTGCAAGGCCTCGAAAGTCATGCGAGCAATTACGGCGGTAATGATGTGTATCACCTCAACAGGTACTAATGAAAGGTCGATAACAGTCACGGTACCACTTGCATTTTGAGCATTCCCATCAGCTTCCTTTGTATTCCCATCATCACCGATATAATCTTTTAACCAGCTATCCAGCGTAATGCCCTCGGCATTCCCCGTAATGGTCTTCATTCGAATATCGGAAAGCATGGTGCGAATACGCATGATAAGAAAATCAAGGTACTGCGGAACCTTCTCTTGCATTGAAAGCTGCTGAAGATGATCAGCAAAGATCACGCCATCAAAAGCAATTGGACAATCTTCATCTGGCCCCTCTTGATAAATGATCCCACCAATACTATTTAGTAGCGCGTTGATAGCCTCACAAATACAAGTTACATGTTGCTCTGTGAATGCCTGATAATACTCAACATTTTGCTGTGTTTGTTTATCCTTGAAAGTTTTGTAGGCTCCAGTAAGCGTATTATCAATCTGAGATTGAATAACCCCTAACTCATCTTGGAATTCTGGAAAAACATCTATCTTGCTGGCTACATCTTCTTTAACGGCTCTTAGGTAAAAACCAAATTTTGTTGCTTCAGTTTTAATCGAATCATTTTGCAGATCACTTTGGATTGAGATCAACTTTGATGATAAATAACGACGAAGTTCCAATTTTTTTTCTTCAATAGACGATATTTCTGCTTTCTTCCGACCAGCCTTTATTTCTCGTAAAGCTCTTCTAAGTAAAGGTCTTTGTGCTTTCCCGCTAGCTTGTGTAAACGCACTCCACTCAGCACTGTTCCAGAACCACAAAGGCACCTGTAATTGTTTTATTTCATCCGTTGGATCCACTGAAAACACTCGGGCATTCGTAGCACCCTTGAAGGCATGGGCATATTCCCCATTTGGATCAAGTACAATAAAGCGAGCATTGGGTTCTTTACCCTCGCCACATTCTTTTTTCGCCGCCTCCAGCGACCAGCGAATCAAGCCAGCCACCGAGCAGGATTTACCGCTGCCGGTATTACCCAACACGGCTAAATGTCGACCAAACAGCCGATCAGGATCGATTTTGACTTCTGCATTTGCCGCTAACGGACTGGTACCAATTTTTATGCGGCGGTTTTCACCCGACTCGACGATAGAACGCAGTTGTTTTTGTGTCGGCAGCAGTACGGCGTCGCCTACCGACGGAAAAGATTCGACCCCGCGTTTGAAGATATAGCTATCATCTCCATCCTTATCTTTACTGTCGTACTGCAATGTGCCGAGTGGGTTCAGACACATTTTACGCAGAGGATAAGGTAAATCCACCAGACCGAAGTCCAACATGCCTTTGCGTTTGGGATACTGAGAGCGTTCTATGGTAATCCACTCCACTTGCCCTACCAGATAGCCGTTATCGCTGGGGATGAGTACATAACCATTAATCCGTGGAAACGGGCGTGGTGTGCCGGTATTCAGAGCTACTGAATCGGGCGCTTCAATATCCAGCAGTACTTTGATTTCGTCAGGCGATACAAAATCAATACCGCCAATTCTTAGAGAGTCCGCATAGGCAAGCGGCGAAAAACTCATACTTGCCCACCAAAAGTTTCATCGTCATTCATGCTCGGAGCAGCATTTACAGCTTTGTTTTCTGTGCGCTGTGTGCCAAAACGTTGATTGAGTAGTTCGCTCATGCGGAAGGTGGCTTTATCAATGGCCGATTTAGGTAAGTAGTGTTCGGTCAAGGTTTTAAGATCACCTAAATGGTTGCCGACCAATAAAGTGGTTTGCGAGGGACGACCAATTTTTTCGTAGGTTTTGATGATGCGTCCAAGCGGGTCGTCATAGGAAATGATGACCAAATGGGTAGATGGAATAGTGAGCATATCTTCAATGATACGGTTGATATGCTCGTCACCAAAGCTGTAACCGTAGATCACCAAAGTGCTATTCGGGCGGCAGGTAGCCGCTGCAAAATCCCGGAACAGCTCAACATAGGGATAGGCAGATGTTTCCCTGTCCTTCGCGGAATTGGGGTAGATCATCAGTTGATGCGCGGTAGCCCCCTTTAGCGCAGGTGCTTTCAGGTAAGGTTCTACGCTCTCCGCGCCAAAGGGTAGTCCGACGCGGCGAATGTCTTTACCAGTCTGCACCCAATCAACCGAACCATGCAGCTTGGTGAACCGTGTAACACCTTCAAGGTATCGCGGTTCACCCCGAATGCCGGGCGGATTGTAGTGCATGTCCAAATCCAGCCGCGATGAACGGAATACTGGCATCAAGTTGCCTAAAAATCGGTCCAGTAGATGCAAACCCGCCAGTTCTGCGCCCGCTTCGATCAAGCGATCGTAATTAGTGGTGAAAATATTAAGTCGATCGCGGGTTCCGGTGCGACTGGCAAAGCTCATCAGGAAGTTGATGAGGGTGTTAAAGGCTTTTTCCCGTTTTTGGTCTTCTCCGTTAGCAATACTGGATTCGCTTTTGAGGATTGATTCTGCAAAACTTTTTAGGGCTTCGGTTATTTCTATACGAATCTGATCTGCCTGTTTACATCCTAAAATCTCTAGGCCGCGAAGTAATTCATTAGCTACCCGAATTTGATCTTCAATATTTCCTTCTTTACGATCTGCGCTGGCTGCTGATGCTTCTGTAGCAGCGCTAATTTTTTTTGCCAAGATACTAAATTCTATCTTGTCCATCCCAGTGGCCTTTTCACCCGTTGATAAAAGATGCACGGCATGAGTCAAACCGGAACCGGCTAAAAGAGTGAGATGTTCTGACTGAAACAAGGATGTAAGCCAGGGTTCAATGCGTGGTCGTAGTTCTTTCTGTGTGAACTCCCCATTTTCACCACACCATGAGCAACTATTACTGGTGGATAATTTGAATGTATCGTTAGCAGTTTTTTCGAATACGACAATATCGGCGTCATCGCGTGTTTTGATGAAGTTGAGCTGAGGTTTTTTCTGTTCTAAAAAATTTTCGGTTGCTTGTTCTGCACTCATGACTGTCTGTTTTCATCCAATATTGCGTTAATCAAGTCCTGGCCGCTATCGGTTAGCCGATACTTCTGCAAACGGCTATTGGGTTTATCAGGCAGGGTCATTTCAATCAGTTCCAACTCCAGTAATCGTTTGACTTGTTTATGAAGTTCGCCGGAAACCGTTTTGTGTCCTAGATGTTGAGCGAGTGCGGATTTACCGGTTTCTTGCTCATGCAGCTTCAACAATACTTTAGCGGCGAGCGTTGACTCTAGCCGTGACTCTAGCCGTGACTCTAGCCGTGAATCGATTTGTTCGTTGACTGTACCGTCTACGTGTTTTGTAGTGCGCAGCAACGGAATCGGTTCCAGCAGCGAGATGATAAAGCGCACCCTCATGCCCGTTTCGATAAGTTGAGGTTCGGGTAGCCCAAGCGCTTTGGCTTCGGTAAAAATGCGACGTACTCCGGTGCCCCACTGCTCGATTAAATGTAACTCCCTAAAGACGCGGGCAATCACGGTGTTACGAATTTTAGAGGTACCCTGTTTGATGTCTTCCAAGGTTAATCCAGGCAGGAACAGGCCGGGATTCTCGATTTCAATGCGATCATCCAAAAACACGATCCGAATCGGAGCGCCGCGCTGGGAATAATCGGCATGAACAATAGCATTGATGACCGCTTCGCGTAAGATGCCCAGCGGAATGCTCCAGACATCTTTGCGGCGAATTTCAGATAAATCAGCACCGCGAAACGCATGTTTCTTTAAAAACAGCATGACCTCATCCACCGCTTTGGGCAGTGGCGCATTGATATCGATATGATCAAAAATATCTATTTTTTCGGTACCAAAAAAACGTCCACACTGTATCCATGCGTCAGCAAAGTGAAAGCTGCGCTGTTTACCAAAAAGCAAGACAGCGCCTTTGGTCGGCACCCGTCGACCCTGATAGTCGGTGAGTAATTTTAAGGTGATTAATGTTTGCTCATCCAAGCGTCGTGTATCACCAAACAGAGCTTGAGCAGAGGCCAGATCCAGGTCATCAATGGAAAGTTCCGGCATAGGCATTTCATCAAAGGCAATGCCATCCACTGAACGCTGCAACTCAGCGATCAACTCACGATCCGCCTGCCGATTGGTAGAACCCAACCGGACATAGACGCCTAGCTCAGAGCCTTGTGTATTCAGCCAATGTGGGCGCGAATTGCTGAGATAAACCTCAATCACCAATAAGGTCTTGCCTTCAATCGTGATCATTTCGACATTCGGTACCAGACGGGGCGAAATGGCATCGGCAATCATGTTACAGATACGTTCTTCTTCAGTTAACGGATCATCAACTCCGATGAGTTGATGATTATCTGTCACACCAATGACTAGACGACCGCCGGCGGTATTGGCAAATGCCACCAAGGTTTTTAACAGCGGTTTAGGCGAGGATAAATCTCGCTTGAATTCGAGCGTTTTGCCTTCAGGCTGTTGCAGCAGGGTTTCTAGGATAAAGGCCATGGTTTATCCAAGTGCCGCTTTGAAAGCGGCTTGTTTCTCAGCTTCGGAATTGCCATCAACCAAACGAACATAAGCTCCTTTGTATTCAGGATGATGGGCATTTTCCAAAACGAAAGCCGTTGTCGAAACCACTTCGCCGCCAATACTATCAAAGGCTCGTGCGCCTAAATGTGCCATGGAAAGAATTGTATATTTATCGAGGATGCTATCACGCAGTTTCTCGTATGAAGACAGAAACATCCAACTCTGCATGGTAATCATGCCAACAGCGCCTTGTTTAACTGAGAGTTCCAGATTGCGCTCGATGAACATGGCAAAAAGATCCGATTTACTATTGGGATAATTATCTTTGGCCCATGCCCCCAATCTGCCATTCATGCCTTTGCCACTCATATAAGGCGGATTGGCAATCACCACATGATATTTCGGACTGAGATAGTCGGCTTGTCTTAACGCTTGCAGCACCTTCTGATGGGTCAGGCTTAGAAACAGATGTCCGGCGGCATCCTTTGCTTCAAGAATATATAGCGTTCCTTCCACGTCGGTCATTTCAGGGCGAATTAAAGAGCCAAAGTTGTCGGCCTCTTCAAACTGGCTCAGGGTGGCTTTCAATCCCAGCGTAAAAATATCCTGCCCAACGAAATCCATGTACTCGTTGATTTCCGCTTCGTCGAAATGGATGTTCTCCAGCACACAGATATTAGGTTGTACCGGCTTGCGAAAGAAACGACGCTGTTTAGCTCTTGCCTTCATGGTCAGGGCAAACGCAGCCAGTTCGCCAGCACGCTCATCGATTTCGATGCCGTAGAGGTTATGGGTCAGGATCTTTTCTGGAATCTCGGCAGGATCAACGCCTTCTTCTTCATAGATAACATAAAGCAGATCGAAGGCGTATACCAGCATGTGCCCGGAACCGCAGGCGGGATCACAGAGTTTCAACTCTTCAGGCTTGTTGATGCGCAAAAAGTCAGTCTCGACCTGCTCGGCTTGAATGTAATATTCCATCTTTTCAACCAACCGCGAGTTGGGACGGTTGAGCATCCACAGGCGACCTAAACAATTTTCCACCAAATAGCGCACAATCCAATGTGGGGTAAAAAGCTGAGTGGCGGCAGGGATATTTTCCGGGGATATTTTTTTGTTTTTCTTTAGTCCGTCGAAAACGGCATCCTTCTTTTCAGAGATGTAGAACTGGTAAAGCCAACCGATTACCTCGACATCCTGGCAAATGTCCGGTGTCATGGCTTCGCGGGTGTAGGCCAGGATGGAACTACCCGAAAGCAGGTCATCGGGCATTAAAAGTTCGGTGTAGTCGGCAATGCGCTCAAATAGGTAAGGCATGGCTTTGTGGTAATCGTTGCAGGAAGCGACCACCAATAAGCGGTAGGCTTCGGACTGTGGATCGCGGCTGGGCGTAGTGCCGCCGAGCAGGGCAAAAATCTGCTGCCGGATTTTTTCAGGCACCATGTCCTCGTCGATATGCCCCATCTTGGCTTCAGCCAGAATTTCCGGCTGGAACTGCCCTTCGGCGGGCGATACCAAGCCAATGCGGGTATAGTTGTTTACATCCATGAAGCGCAAGGCGCAGAAACGATTGAACCAGATGTAGGCGATCTTTTCGATCACCTGTTCTTCGCCATGCTCGCTGATCTGTTCTTCAAGCTTTTTGACAGCTTTCATGCTCTCACGCCGCGCCGCGCTGTCCTCAGCCAGTACCAGTTCCAGTTTGCTTGAAATCTGATCAATCAGGCAGCGTCGGGCAAACTGGGCGAATTTTTTTAGTTTTGCCGTATTCATTATTTTTATGTTCCTCCTGTGACCGAGGCTAGACGAGTGACGGGCCACTTCGGGAAATTTTCGTTCCAAGTCTCGATATTAAAGACCTGACAGTTTTCAACTAACTGACGTTTCCAACGGGGTAGTGACTTGCCCATAGGTGGGAGCTTTTTGGCTATTTCGTCTGAAAAACTTAGTAACAACTCCGCATCCAAAGTAACAAGATTAATATAAAAAACCGGTTTGGTTATTTTTTCCTCTGCCCAACGATACAGAAATGAGTCGATGAATTTTGCCGAAAATGTGGCGCTCAACGTACCGTCATTCAGTCCTGCATGAAATTTTTCCAACCCTTTTATCTGAGCGTTTGGGTTACCTGGATCTTTAACTTCAACAAATACGATGGCCTCATCGAATTCCACAATGAAGTCAACTCGGTGCATTTCACCGATGCCATGAAAATCGGGTAAGTGAGGTTTCATTTGGTCAAATATAAGTCCATCTATGGCATCGGTGAAATTAATTTCTAGATCGCGTTCCTTCAGCTTCATTTACCCAAGCTCCCCATTTTTTGGTTGACCTGCTCCTTTGTCAGATCATTGAATGTCTCTGCGATTGCATTCGGGGAGATGGCTCGATAATCGTCAACGCTATCCACATTAATTGCACCGGTCTCGGTGTCCTTATACAGAGCGTGGAAACGTACATGATCCTCCTTACCCTTGTCCATAAGCAGGTCGAACCATTTGAGTAGTACATAGTCATGAGTGGCAAGGATAATCTGTTGCCCGTTGCGCGACAATTCCAGCAGAATCTGCACCAGTAGCTTCATAAGCTTGGGGTTCATGTTAGATTCTGGTTCGTCCCAAAAAAGCGGGCCGCTAACACCGGGCCGAATGACGCCTGTTTCGAGCAGACGCGACAGCATGCCCGCCTTACGGAATCCTTCTGCCATCGCATTTGCCGAATACTCGGCGTTGTCGGTTCTGAAAGTAACTTTGCCGCCACCATAGAAGATAAACCGTCCACCGCAGATACCTTGAATCTCGTTCATCGCCCATTTAGATTTTTCATGTAGGGTTTCTGCGCGGACTTCAGGTAAATCCAAGAATCCACAGACATCACGATATGTCTGGTCGAATGAGAGGTCGTATTTATCGTACAGGCTTGTGAATCCCTTCATAAAGGAGAGAACTTCTTTGGTTGGGATAAAAACAGGTTCGGCTTGAAATTGTTCGTAATTGGCGCTGTCTTGAATAACCAGAGACTTAGAGTTATTGAAGAACGTGACGGTTAACTTTTGTCCTAAAGCAAAATCTACATGCAACTGGGCTTGTTCAGCAGAACCCTGTCGGTGCATCTTGCCAAGCTTGTCATCAAGCGGCATAAAGAGACGTAACATTCTGGTCGTAAGAGCAGTTTCTATCTCATCCTGGCTGATATTTGGCTTGTTCTTGTGCAGAGCGCTTCCGGCACAAAGGCCATAGGCTGCTTTTAGCAAATGAGTTTTGCCGGTACCATTTTCACCTATAATCACATTGATCTTGGGCGAGAAGTCAATTCTCAATCTGCTAAAGTTAGTAAAATTGGTAAGTTTGAGTTGTTTGATCATATTTGAATCCTTTTTCCGCTACGGATCTCTGCGAGCAGTGCTTCACGCATGGATTCCAGGTAGCGATCTACATCCGATTCATTTGCAAGCCAGGCCTTGTTGAAGGAGACTCGAACCGACCGACTGTGGATATATTCAATGTGGGGTTCGGGCTTAACAATTACAGGTGCTGCCCCAGCATGTGGTTCTGGCGTTGGGTTTTGTAATGCAGTCGGCTCTGGTATTGGTTGGGTCCAGGACGACATTTTGGACAGCAGGCACTGGTAGTCAGTTTCCTCGAAGCGTCGCAGGGTGTCGCGAATCACGGCTATCAATTTTTGACATTCAACAGACTGGGCAAACTTGGTGAATGATAGCGTTATTTGTTCCTGTTGCTCTGCTAAGAGCTCAGAAAATTCGGTCATACCGCACAGACGCTCCTTGAGTGCTTGGGAGGCATCTATGGCTTGGGTGATTTCAGCAAGGATCTGCGTTGTCACCTTTACTTGGACGGTATCAACAAGAGCCTTCACCTGCTGCATACGATTACCCTTGAAACACTCTGGATCTGCCAGTGCTTCTATAATCTGAGAAGAATCATCGCCTTCGATGTAAGAGAAATTAGCATTCTGTACCTGTACAAATTGTCGGGCACTATCATAGATTTCCTTCTGTGGTCCGTTCATGAACTTGCGAACCGGATCAATGATCTTTTCCTTCAAGTCGAGTAACTCATCTTCCTGGCGCAACAAATCAGTCAGATACCAGGCGTAGGGTTTACCGCCAAGTTCCTTTAATTTCTCATGCACCAAGGTCAGCGCATTCAGAAAGGGATATTGCGATGACTGGGACGACAGCGGAGCCAGTTGATTAATTAATTCCTGTAGTGCTTCGCCAGTTTCTTTGCCAAGTGCCTTGGCTTCATTTGCGCGAGGTGGGGAATCAAAAAAATCCGCATAGAATTCTTTGAGGTTGCGCATCTGTGATGCCGTAAAATCAACTTGCGGTTCCAGCACGACATTGCTTTGTTCGCGCGTGTTGCGCAATGCTCGTTCAAGCTCATCCTCCTCAAGAATATTGCCGTCGGTTCGAACCTCCACCTTGCCACGAGCACACAGATTGGCAAGTGTGCAGAGCACAGCTGCGTAATACCAGCCATAAGGTTTTCGTTCGAATTTATCCAGCAGACTTTTCAGAGTTGTACGAATTCCATTGCGGGTGTTGCTTTGAATGAAGGCCAATAACTCTTGCTCTGATTCCGCCAATGATGTCGTATCGTTGCCAAACAATCCATCTTCGGAATACTTGAGGCATTTGGCGACATCGTTCTCGGTGTAGTTAATTCCTCGTAACATCCGCAAGTTGGGGTAGGCTCGGGTAATGAGCTCATGAAAACCACGACTGATTCGAGTTTGTGGGTCTTCACCGCTAATCTCGATTTCACTGCCTGCGACATAGAGTTTGGCTTTGCCCAGCAGGCTTTGAATGCGTTTTTGTAATTCGGTGTAACGCTCCCGATTTTGGAAGCCCTTGTCGGTGAGAATACGTTTAACCGCCTCTTGCTGGGTGATAGAGATGTTCTGGCGAATATGTTTTTCTGTGCGTTTGTACATCAAGATGTCGCGTACAAGTCGTGCATCTTGTGGCATTACGACCAGAAGTTCATCTCGCCCAAAAGAATGCATGATCAGCGAAGTTTGATTATCGGCAAATTCATGGAAAGGACTGATGATATGAATGGTCAGCTCATATTCGCGCCCATGCAAGCGGTCATCCAGTTTTCTTGAGAAGGGATAATCCTGGCCGTTATCCTCGTAACGGATTTTTTTGTTTTTTACTACATGATCAAAGACGATTTTTTCCAGTTCAGCGGCAACATCGGTTGATTCAACATCGGTGTTCTTAATTTCTTCTTCGACATCCTTTTCCTCATCGGTCAGATATACGTAGAGATCACCATTGCGCTGGATGTAAGTCTGCTGTTCGAGTAATTGAAGAGCCTCTTCTACCGACTTGCGGAGTTGAGGCAGATCCTGATTAAAACCATCCAGCATCATTACGCATAGGTTGCGAAGCGTCGGTTTAAACTCTTTCACGTATTTGACCAGAAAAAGAGTTTTCAACAGGCGAATAGCGAATGGGCCATCGAGGTGTTTTTCGGACTGCAGAATGGCTCGTTGGATGTTGGACTTCAGAGCCGTGCGAATCCCTTCGAACATAAGATCAAAGGTCACGAGCTGACCAATTTGATGACTGCCGATTTGAATGGCTACCTGTTGGAATACGCCGAGCATTGATCGTTCACCAACCGAGCTATGTTTACCCTCAAATGCATTATGTTGTGAGAGGTTGGCAATCGCCGCCTGGAATAAGGCGAACTGGTATGGAATGAATGGATAACTGTGAATGAAGTGATCGCGATCTTGAAAATTGCGATAGGTTTGAGAGCCATCGGCAAAATCAAACAGGGTTTTAAAATTATTTGATTGATTATGATAGACATCAGTTAAAAGCTGAACACCTTCGTCATTTTTCAATAATAGACGTTTTTGAATCACCTCGGCCACATCGGCGCTAGTGAGCTTCATTCGATTAGCAAAACGGGCTTGGATCTTGGTAAAGTCGTTGCTCTGCTGGTGCCCCATCTCACCTAACACTGTATTCATGTCCTCCTGAGCAGTCACAATAACCCAAGCACGGCCTCTACATTTGGTGGCAAGGCTCTCGGCAATAGTTTGCAGGTTAGTCATCAACTTCACGTTTTCTGCAATATACTGCCCAACTTCGTCAACAAAGAAGTTCAGTCGAAAGTCGGGCGATTGCCTATCCACGTAGGCATTGACCTGCTCCGCAAAATCCTCAATAGACACTCGATACTGGCTTCTGTACTTGTCGAGAATGCCCAATGCCGATGTTTCAGGATCGCCAGCTATCTTGGCATAAGCTTTTGCGATGCTTTGCGACTCCAAAAGCGCTTGTTCCCGTCCTTTATGCCAATCCTTTCCGGATATTACTTGATAGGCTGTCTTGAACTCCGCATATAACCCACGACTGTCCAAGTCGCGTTCAAATTGGGCAATGTGCCCCTGCTTTCCATAGTAACCGCATGTTTCATCAAATACCTTGACGAAAACTGCGAGTAGCGCGTCAATCTGGGTCTTACTGATAACATCCGCTTTTTGATCAATGTTAAACAGAATGCTTTTCGAGGGAATAGCAACAGCCCGTTTTAGATCACCACGAAGAATTTCGTTGTCCACACATTTTGGCAAGAACAGGTCGATAGCCGAAACACCATCAATCTCACGATTTTCAAGCAGCAAGGCAAGCATCTTCAAAAGATGTGATTTACCGGAACCGAAGAAGCCGGAAACCCAAACACCGTTAGCACCTTCGTAGGTGTTGTAAGCATCCAGGAATGACTCCAGACGCTTTTCCACCTCATTGGTCAGCACGTATTCTTCGATCTCAAGACGAAGGCTTGCTTCATCATCTGCTTTAATAACCCCTTCAATCGGGCGGTCAACTGGCTTTTTAAAAATAGTTTTAAGAGTTGTCACATTGCCCTCGTTTAGGCTTCGCAGTGAAAGATGTTGAACGCTCGGTAGTACTTGTCGTCGTGTAATCTGTCGAATAAATCAAGTGATGCACCGGATTCCAAGGAGTGGGTATAGGCTCCAGGAAAAAACATAAGGGTTGGCTTTTCTTTTGCGGTACTCTGTAAATTATTGAGTACATGATGCGATCGGATATAAGGGAAAACCTCTCCGACACCTGTCAGAAAGAGCACTTCAAATTCGTTGTTCTTGAGCTTGGTAGCGATAGCAGGTACTAAATTAGTCTCAGGATCCAAAATCCCCTGGAGCAACTCTTTGAGTTGGTCCTTTGACACGGTGGGTTCCATTTCAATGATCTGCTCCCAAACGCCACGGTCTTTGAGAATCTCAATGGAGAGATCATATAGATTGATTTCCAACACCCTAATGCCGGATTGTTCAAGACGATTGACAAGTTGCTTTTGAAGCCTAGTGACATCAACAGAAACACTAACATCGAATGGGCAAATAAAGAATGGAACCTCGTTACCAAGCCCCTCTTTTTGTAAAAATCTTTGTCCAGAGAGAACAGTCAGAAGATGCTCAAAGCTTTCTTGTATGTTTAACGCTGTGATACTGGAAGCCACTATTTCCATCCTTTCAAATCTGACTCAAATATCGGAAAAATTAAAAGATCCTGCTTGCTATGGAGAAGTGTAGTCTCCACAAGCTTTGGAGTCAGCATGGCCGCATTGATTATATTATTGGCAGTCAAAAGCTCCGCTTCCCGTAACATTTTGAACAACACCTGGCGCAGTTTACTTCTAGTCGCTGGCTGTATTTCATCAAGTTCAGGATGCCACTCTGATTTTCTATTAAAGAATGCATCAAAATCTTCGTAATGTAGATCTGTCTTAAGGCTAAGGTAACGTTCACGAATAATTTCGACCGCGAAGTCAGCAATGAATTTGTAGCGACGGCAAACTGCGATCCACAAAAGATAGTTTTGCTCTTGGGAACTACCGTGTATCAGTAATTCGATCTCATGGGGAGCGAGCGTTTTTAGCCTTGAAATAATCTCCCGGCAAACACGTTTCAACGTATTTTGCGTTCTCGCCTGTAACAGATTCTCAGAAAGGACTTTGTTTCTAACGGCATTCCAATCATTGAGCTCAATAAACAACGCAGCCAGTTTAACCGATTCGCGGTAAAAGAGGCCGCCCGTTGTAAATGACATGCTGTATCTATCGTTCTTCATCCTAATCTTATTCTTTCTTTACGCGCTCAGCAGCCCCACCAGCTTTCACCCAATCGTCTACCTCGTCTTTTTTGAATTTCCAGAGGCGTCCCATGCGATGAGCTGGCATGTCGTGCCTATCAATCCACTTGTACACAGTGTCGTTGCTGACACCGAGGTGCTTGCATATCTCATTAATTGATAACCAGCGGTCTTCCATCTCGGCCATTTCTCAAACTCCTCATGGACGATTGGGTTATAAACCATGCACTCGCCTGATACGAAATAGGGAAGCAAGCACGACTCCCCCTAAACTTAATCGTTTGAAAATATAGGAATGCCCCCCTGATGTCAAACGATCTTTGCCGATTTAAGCCGATTATGCTCAGAATTAACTTTTCCATCACCGTTATGGACAACCTTGCTATCAAAGCCTTATCAATTGTTCCGAGTTGTTGTTTTTCCATGGATGTGGTTCAAAAGTATGCATTGAAGCCCGAGATGACTTAGTGACAATTGGAATTGCTTATCGAGCTGACATACAAACTTATGGCCTTCAAGAATCTTAAACAATTCCTGCGGAGTTTGATCATAACCGTGGAATGAAACTTCAACACACTCCACTGCGGTAGTTGAACCAGATTAAAATTCTCAATTAAAAACTTGATATTTGTCGATCAAATCAACCGGCGCTTTCCGAAGACCATTTCAGTAGCAGCAACCGATTTTGATAAGACCTGGACGTTGAAAGCGGAACGGGTTTCACAGCGCTATACGACGGATTGGCGGGAGTTGGTTACCGTTAAATGTTAATACTGAGCTTCCTGTCGGGTAGCAGAAAATAATTCTAAGGTTGATATTTTTGGATTTCAGACAGCATCTCGTCCAGATACATCCAAAGCAGAACCCCGGATGTCAGGAGAAAAATGATCGGATCGGTAAATACAGTGACAACGACTGTTTTCAGGAAACTCGATCCGAAATTTCATCTGGTATGCAAGCACCTTGTAGGCCGACTTTATGAGACCTGGAAGCCCCAGCGTTTCAACCAGAAATGCAAAGGCTATGTTGGCTATTTTTTTCACAGTTAATAAATTGCTAGGCAGTTGCTTTTAACAACTGCCAGTCAGGCATGAAATTACATTTTTTTCTTAATTCGCCGAGCATCCCTTAAGATTTTCGCCAGCGTCACTTTCACAACTTTCTTCTCGGGTGAATGGAGCATTTCACCAGTACGCGGATTCCGTCGTTCAGCGGCAACTCGAACAGACGTTTTGAATTTAGCAATGTCTTGCAGCATAAATTCACTATTAGCAACAACCTAGGTCGTTGTCCGGCATTAAGTCACATTTAGATCGCATCTGCGCTAAGGCTAATCGAGTCATGCAGCTTTCAATGATTTTTTGAGAAGCTTGGTTCTGATCCCACTTCTGGTTTGTTAGCACCGCGTAATCGGTTCGAAGCGGATTAAGCAAATCATGAAGATCGTTTACAGCGATACCTTTGTGCTGGAAATACTCAGCCAACGCATGAATGACCATGTCGACCATATCGCTCATTCTGATGTCCTTTAGCTTGACACCGGAATACAAAGACATTGCAAAAAGCACATTGTCTTTTGCGCCAAAATCAGGATCAGGTACGGCTATATTTTTTGCTGCAAGCCAAAAAAGTCGATTTAGGCCATCAGGCTGGTAAGAATCTCTATTTTTCGTTTTGCTCATTTTTTGTCCTTTTAGTGATCATGAAGTTGTTTTGTATCGATGTGTTTTTTGGGTGACGAAGACGGATGCCGGACGGTTAAAAAAAGGATAGTAATAAGGATAAAAGGATAAGGGCAAAAAAAACATTATTTAATTTCAACAAATCAATGCCTTACAAAATTGCCCCGCCACCTATACCTACCGAACAGCCTAAAGTTATCCACAGATTTCGCTTTTTCACCCCATCATTTTCTTGCCCCGCCAGCTATACCTACCGAAAAATTGATACCCCGCCAGTTATACCTACCGAAAATTGAACCACCCGCCACCTCTACCTACCGATCAAAACGCCCTTAATAGCTCATTTTTATCCCTGCCCTCCCCCCCGCCAGCTATTCCTACCTATCTGCGCCTGCTATACCTACCGAAAATCGGGCAGAGCCGCCACCTGTACCTACCGGTCTGCGGATGATTTTTCTTTCAGGCGATTAACATTTGCATTTGCTCTTTTCGACTCGCTTGAAAATTGGGCGGAGGGGAAGACGGTATAAACGATGTCTTCGACCTCACTCTTTGAGCCGATAATTTTGTTTTCCATAAATGGCGTAACTTTTTCGTCTTTGCCTTCTTTTTCTAGAATCGGTTGCAATATTCCATTATTCGCTAATTCATTAAGCGCATTTCTTACTGCCTCCATCCCGGCGCGATTTCGCCCATAACCCTCCAGCAATCCACTATCACGTTTAATGGTGCTAAACCGCATTTCAAACTTTTGACCAACCGATGCGTTGATAAATTTGGCAACGAGATATTTATGCAGCCAGCGAGCCAGTTGCGTTTTATGGCTCATCATTAGTTCGTAGTTAAACTGCCGGTAATCAATGGCGCTGATCGCCTTGGTAATCAGGGGATGGAATTCAACATACCACTTCGCGTCAGGATCTTCTTCCAAGCCGACCCTTGATACAGTCGACAGCCGGCTGAAATAGGTGCAGACGTCGTAAATCTTATTTTTTTTATCCTCGGAGCTGATTTCGATTGAGCTGCGTGCCAAGATTCTTAAGCTCAGAACAACTTCCTGGTAGGAGCGGGTGTGACCTTGTTTCTTCAATTCTTTGCGTAACTGGTAGATCGTAAATGACACGCCATGTCTGGGGCGGCTTTCATCGTAGTAACCATGGTTCTGCAATGTCGCAATTTTTCGAAGGGCATCTTCAACGAGCTCTTCGCTGGTCCCAGGGTAGTATTCCGTGACCACGCCATTATCATTAAGCCGGGCTGGCTGAATCTCAATCTTAATCTTTCGGCCTAAATATTGGCACGCAATATTTAGTAGCTTCGGAAACGTTCCGGCTTTTAGCATTTTCTGTGCGGCTCGCCGCGACATTGAATATCGGGGAAGGCAATCCCATAGCGGAAAGGCATTTGACAGCTTTCCGCGCTGTTCTTCGTGATTGCATAGAAAGGATTGAAACAAGTCGATTTGCTTACAATCAAAAGCTTCCACTGCGGGTGGCTCGAACTTTTTTTCTTGTTGCATATTTTTTGATGACATGGCCGTTAAGGGTAGATGTTTAACGGTCTCCAATAATATGCGCTTATAAACAATTGCATCGGGGTGAAAGACGCGATTTTTCGGCCTCTTTTGATCTTTTTTTGCATTGCACCGAAAGGCGCGTTTTTTCGTGCTCTTTCGAACTGATTAATTGCTTTTTTTGTGACAAAGTATCTTTAATTTTTGTAGTTCTCTAAGAGGATTCAAGAACAGTGCCAGTTCAGCACTTTAAATAAGGAATCAATGAAGCGCTCCGGCGTGATACTTATGAAGCGGCTTAGCCGTGATATTTATTTTTTTTACCCTCCAGGGAAACACTCCCTGCTGGGCTCATGTGTTTTCCCTGGTTTTACCCAAGGAAATACACTATGAAAAAGTTACTGATTTTTGCTGTACTGATGTTCAGCATGGAAACCGCTTTGTCTGCTGCCAAGCAATATTTGGATACATACACTGCTTTAATCAACAATCGTCACGCCCAAATCGAAGCATTGACGTCGAATTAACCCTCTGGGAGATCATTTCCCCCAGGGCAATGGTCTCCTTTTTTCTTTTTGTCTAATAAGGAGATTTACCATGTACAACAAAGCTCAAGTTATCGGCCGTTTAGGCTCAGACCCAGAAATCCGTTTTACTCAAGAAGGTAAAGCTGTAGCCACTATCAGTCTTGCAACTACAGAATCCTGGAAAGATAAAGTTTCAGGTGAACGTAAAGAAAAAACTGAATGGCATCGTGTTATTCTTTTTGGAAAGCTTGCTGAAATTGCGCGGGACTATCTTAAAAAAGGCTCTTTAACTCTGTTTGAAGGTCCTATTCGTACACGTAAATGGCAGGATCAATCCGGCCAGGATCGTTACTCGACTGAAATCCATGCTACCGAAATGAAAATGTTAGGCGGAAAACCGAACGATTCTTCAGGATCATCTTCAACCGGATCTTCACCTTCGCAGCCATCTTCCACCGGGCCTACTTCGTCACAATCTAATTCTCATTCCGCACCTCCTGCTTATGATGGACCTGCTTACGATGATTTTGACGACGACATACCATTTTGATGGTCAGGTTATTTAATTTATCAGCTTTTTTAAAGTTTAGCGCCGTTTCGTTTTATTAGGCTTAGCTGATTTTTACTTTCCCTTGGGACACCATTTGTCCTTTGGGACTTTTGGTGTCCCTTCTTAATTTATTTTTGGAGTACACCATGAGTAGCACTAGTAAAAAAGATTCACTGTTCAAAAAATTCGCTGACAAATTTAGTTTTTCGGACGAACAAAAATTGATCGACACTTTGAAGGCTACGGCTTTTAAGGTTAAAGACGGCGTTGTTAGCGATGAACAGATGACTGCTTTATTGATCGTTGCTGATCAGTACGGTTTAAATCCGTTTACCAAGGAAATCTATGCGTATCCCGATAAACAGAACGGTATCGTTCCTGTTGTCGGAGTTGATGGATGGTCTCGTATCATTAATCAGCATCCCGATATGGATGGGCTTGAATTTGTTTACGCCGATGAAATCATTACACCTGAAGGTGGCAAACTTTGCTCAACTTGGATTGAATGCGTAATTTACGTGTGACTTGAAGTTGTTTAAGTAATTGTTTCAATTAGGGCATCCCTAAAAGAAACCGAGTATTTCCTTACTCCGAGCCTATTGGCACATGCGTTTCTGGTAACGGAGAGGTGTGAAGCTGCCAAGACAATGAAGCTTGACCGCAAGGTCTAGGTGATTCCGCGAGGATAACCTAAATCTCCTAGCATTAAGGGGTATAAGCTCTAGGCTAAGGATGTCATGGCCAACATATGTGAACTATCATTTTAAATCTCGTTACGCATGACAAGCTAAAGATGCTGATAAGCTTGAACCAAAAGGTATATGGATCGGTTGATTGAGTGTAAATATCAATCACAGGAACAACGCATCCATCGGGAGAGAGATAGAGCCTAAAACATCTGTATTATTACTTAAATGGAACAAGGTAAGCCCCACGAGTCGCCAGCAATGGCAGGAGAACCGTAAGGTAATCTATTGACTTAGGGGGTATAAGAAAGCGAGAGAAAGCGAATGGTCAAGCTGTAATGGCATGGACATAGGAGTTGAGTAGCAATGCGACATCATTCCACAGGAAACTGGGCAGACTTCTCGCATGGTCTTTCTTCATGAGAAAGCTTGAAATTAATCTTTAAAGAGGAAAAGCTGATGACAGCAAAAACAATGAAAATTGATGATGCCGGGGCATCCTCTGACATGATTGAGCATTGGCACGATGTCGAATGGGTCGAATGCCACAAAAATGTTAAGAGACTACAAGCGCGTATTGTGAAGGCTACTGCGGAAGGACGCTGGGGAAAAGTCAAAAAACTCCAGCACATACTAACGCGCTCGTTTGCTGCAAAAGCAATCGCAGTAAAACGAGTGACTGAAAACAAAGGCAAAAGAACTGCTGGTGTAGATGGGGAAACTTGGAACACACCAGAAACCAAAGCCAAAGCTATAGATAGTCTGAAAAGAAGGGGATATAAATCTTCACCTTTAAGAAGAGTTGAAATACCTAAAAAAGACGGTAAGAAAAGAAAACTGGGAATCCCGACTATGAAGGACAGAGCTATGCAAGCACTACACTTGTTAGCCCTAGAACCCGTGTCAGAAACTACAGCAGATTCAAATTCTTACGGTTTTCGACCAGAAAGAGCCACAGCAGATGCCAGAGAACGAGGCTTCCAAGTCTTAGCCAAAAGGCTGAATGCAGAATGGGTCTTAGAAGCCGATATCAAAGGGTGTTTTGACCATATCTCTCACGAATGGCTATTGGAAAACATTCCCCTAGATCGAAAGATATTAAGGGAATGGCTAAAAGCAGGTGTTATTTACAATGGAAAATTCACTGATACGGAAACAGGCACTCCACAAGGGGGAATTATTTCTCCTACGCTGGCAAACCTGGCTTTAGACGGCCTTGAAAAAGTGCTAAACCAAAACTTCAAAATCCTGCAATATCGGGAAAATGGAGAAAGGAAATCTAAAAACCCGAAAGTAAATTTCATCAGATATGCGGACGACTTCATCATAACAGGAGACTCGAAAGAACAACTGGAAGATGAAGTTAAACCGCTGGTTGAAAGCTTCCTCAAGGAACGAGGTCTGGAATTGTCACCCGAGAAAACCAAAATCACTCACATAAACGATGGTTTTGACTTCTTAGGTTGGAATTTCAGAAAATACGACTCCAAACTGCTCATTAAGCCCTCCAAAGACAGTATTAAAAATGTTCTGGGAAAGGTAAAAGTAATTTTGGATAGTAACAAAAACGCCAAAACTGAAAATGTTATCAACCTATTGAACCCTGTAATAACAGGATGGGCGAATTACCATAAAGGTACGGTGGCAAAGGAAACTTTTAGCTATGTAGATCACCAAGTTTGGATTAAAACCTGGAAATGGGCAGAAAGAAGACACCCCAATAAAGGGAAGCTCTGGATTAAAAATAAATACTTTAAGACAGTAGACAACCGGAACTGGGTCTTCTCGGGGGAAAATCAAGGTGAGCATTCGACAAGGTTGGCAGTAATGTCAGCGGTTCCTATCGAACGACACATCAAGATTCAAGCGGATGCTAATCCATACGACCCAAAATATGAACAATATTTTGAAAAGAGACTTGAAGTCAAAATGACTAAAGAATCGGTAAGAAGGACTAAACTCGCAAAATTATGGGTACAACAGAAAGGTATATGTCCAGTATGCAAAACGCGAATTGACAACGTGGAGAACTTTAACATTCATCACATTGTAGAAAAAGCGAAAGGCGGAAAGGATATAAACTCCAATCTCGTGATACTCCATCCCAACTGTCACAGGAAAGTTCATAGCCGTTATTTGAAAGTCAGAAAGCCGGATCGCGAAACCGATCTTTGAAAGGCTTGAGCCGTGTGAAGGGAAACTTTCACGCACGGTTCTTAGGGGAGGGAAAGATAGCAATATCTTTTCCTTACCCGATCGTAAAGGTAGAACTCATCCTATTCGCATTAAAGAATTTCTTGATGAAACTTACCGTCCACCTTTTACTGGTACACCTAAAAACGGCGGCGCTCCTTACACTATCAATGGCCCTTGGCAGACTCATACTAAGCGGTTATTACGGCATAAGGCTATGATTCAATGTTCTCGTATTGCATTTGGTTTTGTCGGTATTTATGACCAGGACGAAGCTGAACGCATTATCGAAGGTCAGTCTACTGTCATTGATATGTCAGATTCGACCGATCAGGCTCCAAGTGTTGAAGCTACAAAAATGGCACCAAGACTTATTGATCGTGCTCAGAAAGCCGGTGGTGCATTTCAAGCAGCACTTGATTATGCCGGCGAAAACTTCTCAGGATTCAACTTGCTCTTTGTGAATGAAGAAATTAATAAGGCTAAATCACTTTATGAAGCCACTTTGATTAATCTTCCGCAAAAGAAAGATCCTGTTAATACGCAAGCTGCTTCTGTGCCAAATCCTAAAGAGAACCCTCCTAAAGAGAATTCTTCTGAAGGTAAAGCTCCAGAGCAAGCTAGTAGTATCGTCAACAACAAGAAGTCACCTTTAGCTGAAGCAAAAGCTAATTTGGCTTAATCTACTTTTAACCCTACAGGGCATCATGTATGCCCCTCGGGACTTCATGATGCCCTTCATTATTTAAAGGATTGTCATGAGTATTCTTAAATTAATTTTTGGCCTAATTTCAGCTTTTTTATTTTCATCAGTTTTTCTGGTTTCATTATTAGGAAGAGCTGCGTTTCCAGAAGGAAATGTAATTGATATTGTTAGAGCCGTTCTTGGTTAACTAATTACTTTCACCCGTTGGGCGTCACTGAAAGCCCACTTGGTTTTTTTCATGACGCCCATTATTTACTGGGAGTCTTTTATGAAAGTCGTTAATCTTCAACAGCGCACGCCCGAATGGCACCAATGGCGCAATTTGGGTGTTTCTGCATCAGAAGCAATTATTGTTCTTGGACAATGTCCTTTAAAGACAATTTACCGTTTATACAACGAGAAGAAGGGAATTACTCTTCCAGATAATCTGGACAGTAATCCCTTTGTCCAAAGAGGAATTAGACTTGAGGCAACAGCTCGAAGGTCTTTTGAAAATCGTCATAACACGATAGTTTTACCGTTATGTGCAGAATCAGAAGATCATCCTTTTCTAAGGGCTTCTTTTGATGGGTTGAACGATGATGGAATTCCTGTAGAACTTAAAGTTCCAATGGAAGTTAATTTTCGAGATGCGCAGCAAAATGGCACTAAATCGAAAGTTTATAGGCGTTATTACTATCAAGTTCAGCAGCAGATTGTAGTCGCTGGAACTAATGAAGGTTATTTGTCGTTTTATTTGAACGATAAGGAGCCGCCTTTAGACTTTTTGATTAAAAAGAATGATTTGGTCATTGATAGTTTGATTATCGAGGGTCGAAAGTTTGCTGATTATTTGTTGAAAAATCAGCCACCAGCGACTGATATTGATCGTGACATCTTCATTCCGTCTGGACTGGAAATTGATCAATGGAACGTGCTGGCAGCAAATTATCACAGTGCTGAAGAAATAATTAAGGACTTCGCGTCCAAGATTAAACCTTATGAAAAACAGCAGGCTGATATCGAGAAAAATCTCCTTAAATTAATGGGTGATTATGCTCAAGCCGAAAGCAGTGGTCTTAGAATCAATCGCTATCTTACGCAAGGTAATATCGACTACAAGGCTGCATTAATGGCCCTGCATCCCGATGTTGATCCCGCTTTTTTGGAAACCTTCCGCAAGAAATCGACTGAGCGAACACGTTTTACGCTTAAAGGCGAAGAAAAGGCACAAGTTCCGTTCTCAATGGACGAAATTATGTCTTCTACAGACGGTGATTTTTGGTTTTGATTCTAAAACCTTAACTCATCATTAACCTTAACCCATCGGGGAACACTGACCCCGACTGGGCGCATATGTTTCCCGAATTTTTGGAGGCACCATGCGACGAGGTTTTGATCGTAGCCTAAATCTCGACTTGTTCGATGATCAATGGCTGTGGCTACAAAGCACAGAGACCTTGCCTGAAGAAGTACCGCCCTGGACTGATACAGAAATTGCGCATATCTGCGATTGTCTTCTGGAAGATTCGTTACACAATCTGTTTGACAATAGATGTTCAATGAAAACGGTTGTTGAAATATACAACTGGCTGACGAACATCGGCGATCTAAATCCCTTCAGTTTCATCAACTGCTGCAAGGTATCTGGATTGGATCCTAATGACATTCGTGATGCTGTTTTAGGCAAATTCGAATCCATCCAAAATAGAAAACCTCACTAACCCCATAAGGGGCAACGTCCTCATTGGGAATAGTTGCCTCTTTTTTAAACCTTTAGAGGACATAACCATGACTACAAAATTCGCTGTCACATACGAAATTGACTACACCCACCGCGTTGTTGTGGGTGTAACCGCGACAGATGCCGAATCCGCCAAGCAATTGGCCCAGACTGCATTTGATGAAAGCACTATTTGGGATAACACCCAAAATATGCCTTTGCTATTCGATGATTTCGAAGAAGTGAACGGCGAAACCTTGCGTTTTAGTGCTGAAGAAGTCTCGGCGTTCCCAGAACCCGATGCCTCCGTTAAAGCTATAAAGCGAAAGGAATTTGCGTTTTATGCGTGCCAGGCCTTGCTTGCAGGTGAAATTGACTCTGCTCATGATTTTGCGAAACAGGCATTAGCTATCTGCTAAACAGGCCCGGAATGCTGAACTGTTACATCACAGCCGGTATTCAACAAGTACATAGGGTTGTGATGACTACGGCCTGATCATTCTTTATTTCTAACCTTCCGCAAAGACACTCATCCTTTGCGGATGTTGCGTTTCTTGCGGTCTTTTACTTTTACCTGGAGATTCACATGGAAACACTACGAAAAGAAGCATTGGACTCTGAGCTGATGCAGTTTATTGGCACGGAACACTGGTATAGACACCCGTTGATGCCTGCGATGACATACACCGATGGCGTCAAGTATTTTGCGGAGCAAACCGAAAGCTATTGGCTGTTGGATGTTATTGCGACCGAGTACTTCCCAATGCTAAAGGATCAGACGTTTTTGTTTATTACGGTGGAGTCTCAAAATGGATCTTGCATAATCGTTGTCAAAGATGGCGATAGTAAAGAACTGAAATCAAAGCATGTGCCATCCACAACTTTGATTGAGGGGACCTGGAGCTTTTATTTGTTCGACGACGTTCTGTTGCTGCCTTCGGAATACTAATTCCTTTCTTAAATAGAATTTCTTACTTACGAACTGAGTTAATTTTATCCAGTCAAAAGACGCGTAATTTGGGCGTCTTTTGATCTTACTATTTTGACGGTAACCGGCATAATGCCCTTACCGTCTTTCCAGAGTGCTTGGTTTAAGTATTGTGGAAAGACGATTTTTTGTAGTTCTCTAAGAGGACTCAAGAGCAGTGCCAGTTCAGCACTTTAAATAAGGAATCAATGAAGCGCTCCGGCGTGATACTTATGAAACGGCTTAGCCGTGATTTTATTTGATTTATTTTTTAACCCACTGGGGAAAATTCATTTTTCCCGGTTGGGAACTGTGTGTTTTCTCTGGTTTAATCTGAGAAAACACTATGACTACTCAAACTAAAAAATTCGCGATTGGTTCAACTTTTGGCATTGTGGCTCCTGCCGCAATGACTGTTGAAGGATTTAAAGATGCTCTGCATCCTTTAATTCCAGCCAATAAAGAGTATGTGTTCAGAAATGAACATCTACGCGATGTCTTGGCATTTATTGCCAATCCTCTCGGCGATGCGCTGTATTTGACTGGCCCTACCGGTTCAGGCAAAACCTCGCTGATCTGCCAGGTTGCTTCTCGCTTGAATTGGCCCGTTAATCAAGTCACCTGTCATGGTCGTCTTGAGCTGAACGATCTTATTGGTCAATTTATGCTTGTCAATGGTTCCATGTCTTTTATGCAGGGTCCGCTTGCTCAAGCTGTTCGCGATGGTCATCTGTTGATTTTGAATGAAATCGACTTGATGGATCCCTCTGAACTCGCTGGTTTGAACGATATTATCGAAGGGCAACCTTTGGTCATTCCTCAAAACGGCGGTGAAGTGATTAAACCTCATCCTAAGTTCCGTCTGATCGCTACCGGCAACTCCGCAGGTCAAGGTGATCAAAGCGGTCTTTATCAAGGCATCATGCAGCAAAACCTTGCATTTTTGGATCGGTTCAGATTAATGGAAGTCGGTTATCCTGAAGCTTCTATTGAGAAGTCCATCCTGCAAGCGGCGCTTGTTAGCATGGGTATTTCTGTTGATGCGGTTATGGGAAATTTGACGGATAAAATGATTGAGGTCGCTAATGAAATCCGTCGGCTTTTTGTCGGTGGTTCTGACAGCTCAGGTGAATTAAGCGTTACGATGTCCACACGGACTCTGGTGCGCTGGACGAACTTGATGATTGCTTACAAACGCGCTCCTAATGCGCTGGCGTATTCGTTGGACCGTGCGCTCACATTACGTGCAGAGCCGACTCAACGTGAAGCTATCCATCGCATTGCCAAAGACGTTTTCGGTGATGCTTGGGGAGAATAGCAATGAACCTTAACCCATTTGATTTTTATCGGTTTGACAATCCCGACGGTTCCTCAAAGTTGTGGGCCCTTCGTTATAATCACGATGGCACCTTCACAACATTCTGGGGGAAATCGGGGGCAAAGATGGCGTCCAACACCAAAGGCATTGTTCATCCCGACGATATGCATAAACTGATACGCTCGAAACAGCGAAAAGGCTATAAACATTCTGGACAAGCCTGGATTGGTGATGACGGAAAAATTAGCAACGTTCCTCCCATATCTTCAAAGCCCGTTGGTGTAGACCATCCGCCTACAGAGAATGATCCGCATATTTATTGGCGAATTAAAATACCTTCTCCCATGTTGGATAGTCCCGCGCATCATTTTTCAAGAGGTCTGGCTACCGGTTATGCCACCGCGATTCTGCGTACATATCCGGATTGTTTGTGGGCAGAAATGATCATTCATGATTATGGTGATTTTGTTAAACCAGATGCGGGGTGTTTGTCGAAAGAGAATGGTGTTGCTTCTTTGTTGCTGCTTATGGTGCTGAAGAAAAACGCACCCGAAGGTATCACTGTTTCCTTGTCTCATGAGGATGGTGTTGAAATTAGTGACCAGCTCAAACTGGAAACCGAAGCGTTGTCATTTTTTGACGCTGATCTGGAATCCATTCGTCAAATCGCAGAAGAAATGGGTTTGCTTGTGAAAAGGGTTGATCTAACCATGATCGCACCTGAACAGGAAGACTTTTACTTCTGAACTTTTAATTTTTTACTTACCCAGAAGGGGCATTTTTCGCCCTGATGGGACGCAATCTGTCTCTTCACTTTTACTTTTTTTGGAGAAGCAGATATGAAAAATGCAGACATGATACTTGACCAAGTTGACGTCGTTAAACTCGACATCAGTATTTGGACAAGTTCGAAAAAACTTCGGGCTGAAGACCTTGTGCTTGCCGATGGTTCCAGACTTCCACCGGAAGATTTGGCATCACTAGGCACTAAGAAGACTATTAATCCTGACAAGTTGAAGGAATTTAACCGTATTAAGAAAGAAGCGGAACGGATTTGTCTTGAATCAGGTACCCGTTTTATTGGTGGTTTTGCTAATCCAAGGACTGAAATTTCAAGGATTACCCAAGAGCTTGATGCGCTTTCCAAGAAGTTTTATCAGGAAAGAGATCTGTTTTTGGCAAGCTACACCGCCGATACTGAAGAATGGATTCGCTGTCACGCTGAGTTTGGCGATGCTATTCGTAGAGCCATTGAACCGGTTGGAACTGTAGCTGCCAAGCTGCGTTTTGATTATGTGGTTTTTCGTGTATCTAAACCTGAACAAGAAGAATCTCTTGAACGTCGCGCACTCACTATGAGTGAACAACTTTTTAGGGAAATTTCTCAAGATGCCAATCAGATTATCGATAGGTCATTTGTTGGTAAAGATTCAGTGACCGCTCGGGCATTGAATGGTTTTCGAAGAATACGTGACAAGCTCGACAGTCTTGGTTTTCTCGATCATCGGTGTATGCCGGTTGTTGATGAAATCGATAGTGTTTTGGATTTGCTTCCCAAAAGTGGTCCTTATAACGGCGTTGTCTTTCATAGCCTGTTCCGTCTTGGTTTGTTATTGTCCGATCCGGAAAAGATCAAACGGCATGGTAGTGGTTTATTGCAACCAGATACTGTTATCGATTCTGATATTGAGCTTGAAGACGATTTGGATGATCAAATCATTCCAGATGCCGATTCAACGCTTGCCGATGAAGATATCGTTCAACAGCCTGTGTTGGAGATTATAACGGATACTGAAGATAACGACTTAGGTGAACAACCTGAAGTTCAAATTGAAAGTGAGGTTGACGATCTTCCTGGTTTTGATGCATTCCTGGCTAAATACGACTCTTCGAAAGAAGATACTATTACTCAGGAACCTTTAGAAGCCGCCGAACCTTTCGTACCATCCGATGCATTACTTGGTTTGGTAGAAAACGTTCTTGGATCACTTGTAGACGATGTTCAAGTCACTGCTAAAGCGGTTACTCAAGTCGCTGATGTTACGCCGGTTGAATCTTCATCTGAAGACGATCGGGAGGATATTGATGACGACGATCTAGTCGAATCAGAAGAAACCGCAGAATCTACGGACTTCTGGTTCTGATTTTATTTATTTTCACCCGGCGGGTTGCAATTCAATCCGTATGGGTTGCGTTGTTGCCCCGCCTTCATTTTACCAGCTGCTATTGAATGTTCGCGATTGCATTCTGATCCTGGATTGTTTGAGCTATCTAAAAAACTTATAAAATTTTTTGATGATTTGAAAAACACTGAATCAACTATTGGGGATTATTATTTCCCTTGACAGATATTTTTAGTTTTTAACCCACTAGGGGCAAACATAGCCCCTTTGGGTCATGGTTTGCCTATTTTTTTATTTTTAGGAATAGACCATGAAAAATCAAAGTTTGAATAACGCATTCCCTATCGTTGCCGCTGCACTGGGTAACAAATTTGGCGTCAAAGTTAAAGTTGGCGGTTCTGATGCGTATACAGATGGAAATACGATTAACTTGCCAGCTTACAACCTTGAAGATCCGTCTTACAAGGATGTGGCATGGGGCTATTTGGCACATGAAGCAGCTCATGTTCGGTTTACCGAATTTACTGATTTTCGTAAAGCAGCTACCAGTCCTATTCGGAGAAGTATCGTCAACATCCTGGAAGATATCCGTATTGAGAAATTAATGCAGAATACTTATCCAGGCACTAAACGGACTACTGAGAAGGTGGTTGAGTATCTTGTTCAAACCGGTGGATTTCAAATAATCGGTCAAAATGAACAGATTCATCCAGCTGACGTTTTGTCGCAGTTTTTGTTGTTTCGTCTTCGTAACGATGTCTTGGGCCAAACTGCTCTAGCGTCGTATGCAGACACCGCAGAATCATTACTAGAAGATACTTTTCCAGTGGGTGCGGTAACAAGACTTGTGGCTCTTTTATCTGAAGTCCCTGAGTTTCAAGTAACGCGTGACTGTGTTCGGCTTGCCGACCGCATCTTGCGCATGATTGAAGAAGAGCAGGAAATTGAGCAGGAGAAAGCGCGTCAACAGCAGCAGTCTAACCAGTCTCAGCGACAAGGAAGTGATGATTCGTCGTCACAATCTCAATCTGGACAAAGCAATAATGATCAGGATGATGACTTAACCAATCCAAGCTCCGGCAATTCTTCACAGGATAATCAGTCGCAAGGTGATGATTCTCAACCCGATCAAGATACTGATGACAGTCAATCCGCTCAAGATCAGGATGCATCTGGACAGGACGATCAAGATCAAAGTCAAGGCGCAGGTTCTCAGAACGACGCTGATACCGATCATCAAGATCAAGATTCTCAATCTGGACAGAGTCATGCTGATTCTACTGGTAGTGGTGCCGATGATTCACAAGATCAGGATAGCGAGCACACGCTGCAAGCCCTGGCTTCTGTTTTATCAGCCAGTGAAGATGATGTGCCTCAAGATATATTTGAAGCTGTTCAAGAGCTTTTAGGCAGTCAATCTCGCAATAGTTACGATGCTGATATTTACATGCCCATCGCTATGGATCCTCACCGGAATTCTTCTGTTGGGAACGACTTAATGAATAAGGTTTTAAGTGACTCCGGCAAAATTCGCGCTTCGCTTCAAGGTCTGGTTCAATCCAGTCGTTGTGATCGTTCCGTGAATAAACGCTCGGGTAATCGTATTGATGGACGGAAACTGTCGCGCTTGATTCAAGGCGATGCTCGTGTTTTCGAACGCAGGAGTCATAAGCAGGCACCTAATACCGCCATTCATTTGCTGGTCGATTGTTCAGGCTCAATGAATGGAATTTACAGTACGGACTCAAATCGTAGGCTGATTCAATTAGCCATCGAATCCTCTATGGCATTGGCATTGGCACTTGAAGGTATTTCAGGCGTTAATCCTGCCGTGACGCGATTCCCGTTTGGTGATTCTGATGATGTTGTTCCGCTGTTGAAACATGGGCAAAAGGTTCGTCCTAATGCTTCTGCATTCTCGGCTGTTACCAATGGAGGTACACCGCTTCATGCCGCTTTGTGGTATGCCGCATCATCCGTGATTGCTACCCGTGAAGAACGGAAAGTCATTATGGTGTTGACCGATGGACAGCCTGACGATGAATGTGCCGCAAAAGCCGTTATCAAGCGCTGCGAATCGTCCGGGATTGAGCTTGTAGGCGTGGGCATCTGTTTCGACACGAGTCATTTATTTGATCAATCGATCTGTATAAACAACGTGTCCGAGTTGCGTTCTGAGCTATTCAGAATCAGCCGCAATTTGTTGGCAGCTTGATTGATATTCACTTCTGGCTAATCACTTTCGATTAGCCGGTTTTTAACCCAATCTCTTAGGAGAATTTATGCTGACTGAAAAGCAATCCGAGTTTTTGAAGAAACTGGCTGATTTGTGCGATGAATACAACGCGGGCTTTACTTACACAAACAATGACGATGGCACTCATGTTTTGGTGGATGGCGATGATATTTTTGCCGACCATCTTGATACTGATGCTGCGGGTATGTTTCGTAAAACACTAAGCTCCAAAATTTAACGTTCATTTAATCTTTAACCGGCAAATCAGGTTTTTGATTCGCCATTTTTTCAATTCTTTACCCAACCGGGAATCACATTCCCTATTGGGCTTATGTGGTTTCCCGTTTTTCTAGAGAGACTACGAAGATGAAAAAAGTAATTGTCCACAACCTGAAAACGATTCCGAAAGATGCTGCCAGCTATTGGAATAACAATGGCTCTGGCTTTACCAAGCAATTGGAAATCAGAAAGGCAATAACGGCATTTTGCGAGCAACCCGGTATTAAAAAAGTTTGGTTGAGTCGTAAAAGAAAGTCCACTACAGCAGCGTTGAAAGAATTCAAGGATCTTTATGCTCCGAAGAATTTTTACTCGATGTTTGAAGAATTTGATGACGTCTTTGAAATGTTTTACATGGAAAAGTCTGTTTAATTATTAATTTTACCCACCAGGGGAACTCTAATCGTTTCCCAATTGGGTTGCTTTGGGTTTCCCGCTTTTATTTTTTGGAGAACCTTATGTTTGATGATGAATATTTTGACCAATATACCAGCCTTCTTGAATCCAAGCCCGAGCTTTACGTGAGCATTGAGATTCACGGGGTAAAAGGCGAATTCGATCCCGAAGCGAATGAAACCATTTGTGAAGTTGATGACGATAATCCTCAATTTTTCTCAGCTTATACAAGAAATCTCAATAATGAGGCTTATTGTATCGCTGATGCTGGTATGTCTAATCTTGAGGATCTTCGCACTCTGGCAAAAAATCTTGCTGCCCGGCACAACTGGGAATATCAGGATTTTACGTTCGATAAGCCTTATTGGACTTGTGACCAGTGCAGAGCAAAAGTTACTACCTTGTTTAATGAGGCTTATTGCGCTCAGTGTTATGAGAGCATTGGTGACGATACTAAATTGATCCATCTTCCTGTTGGAACTCGACTTATCTCCATTCAAGGCGAAACTTCGGACACTGACTCTGACCAGGATGTTTTTACCGGGCCTAATGCAGATGGGGTTATTTGTCATGTATTGTTCGGACAAGAGCACTGTTATTCGGTTAATTTTCCGCTTGGTGTAAGTGTTTTACTAAGCCAAGCCGAATTAGCCGATAACAACAGGTATCAAGTTTTACCTGTAGACGTTCAAGTCGTTGATGATCGGCGCGTCATTGCTCATTTCCAGCCGCAGGCTTGGGTTCACGACACCGCGATGGATATTGATGGCGCTTGTGATCTTGATGTTACCGATCGCGTTCTTGCCTTGTCTGCTGAAGTGATTCATCAGTTGGAAGATGACAACTACCCAAGCGATGAACTCGTTTACGGGTTGACTGATCATGTTGGGCCGCACTATGTCAGCGTTAAAGAGTCGATTCTCGAATTCTTTTGTGTTGACCAGTTGGTCGACATTACTGAGGAAATGCTGGTTGAAAAACGGTTGCTGTATACCGTCCCATCTTCCAGCAATGGTGTCAAAAAACACAACGTCCACATCTACGCCATTGTGCGTGTCAAGGTATGCGATATTGAAGCTGAAAGCCATGTTGATGCGATTCAAAAGGCCGAGGTGTTGGTTGATCTGAATGCTTTGTTTAACAAAGGATCTGACCAGGAATTTGCTGATGACATTGACTGCTTTTTGGTTGACGAAATCGGTGATGAGGACTACCGGAACAGTCGGTGGTACGAGAAAGATAGTGTTACACGTATGGCCCAAAGCCAGGACAAACCATCTTAAATTATAAACGTCACGCTCATAAGCTATAACTCACCACGATTGACTTAACCCAATAGGGAAAACACTTCCCTGATGGGCATAGTGTTTCCCTTTTTTTTATTTTTTGGAGAAGCACCATGACTACAAATGCAAATGAAATCCGTATCGTTATCCGCGTCGAAGAAGGACTTGTGAAAGACGTTTATTCGGACTCATTGGTACCTATAAGGTTTATTATTGCGGATTACGATATGGCAGATGGCGCCGATGATAGCGAGCTTGTAACACTCACCAATGGTGATCAGTTTGTCGCTCTCGATGATGTCACTTCCATGGATGATTCTAATTATGTGGCAGAAGTTTTTGCGGCATTTGACGAAGAAATTCACATGGTCGACAAACAGCAAAAAGACTTGGCGATGCCTATTGCGCTCAGTGTTATGAAAGCAACCACAATACTCAATTGAGCGAATAACTCACTTAGATTGACTTAACCCTTCAGGGAAAACAACTTTCCTCGACGGGCCGGTGTTTTCCCTTTTTATATTTTTTGGAAAAACACCATGACTACAAATACAAATCAAATCCGTCTTGTCATTCACGTTGAAGGAGGCATTGTTCAAGCGATTTATTCGAATTCCTCCGCTCCCATTCAGGTTGCTATTCAGGATTTCGATATTGAGGGTGCCGATGGCGACGAGATAGCGATGCTTGAGGATGGCACGGAATTTATTGGTCACATTGAGGCCATTATTCATAATGATTCTTGTGTGGCAGATGTTTTTGCCGCGTTTGATGCAGAATATCCTGTAATCAATAAGCAACAGGAAAATTATGTTGCTCGTGACGGCCAATTTTGTCCGAATTGTGGCGCTAATAATGTTCAGGCCAATGTTGGCATTGAGGCTGATGAACTGTCCGCGTGGGGTCTTGTCAGATGTTCCGATTGCGAATCCACATGGATGAATCAGTACCGTCTTGTTGGCTTTGACAACCTTGAAGCAACTCCGCTAAAAGCAATCTCGTCCGTAGCAGAAGTTTTCGCTCACGAACTGAGTTAATTTTACCCCCTCAAAAGACGCGTAATTTGAGCGTCTTTTGATCTTACTATTTTGACAGTAACTGGCATAATGCCTTTACCGTCTTTCCAGAGTGCTTGGTTTAAGTATTGTGGAAAGACGATTTTTTGTAGTTCTCTAAGAGGACTCAAGAGCAGTGCCAGTTCAGCACTTTAAATAAGGAATCAATGAAGCGCTCCGGCGTGATACTTATGAAACGGCTTAGCCGTGATGCGATTTTATTAGATTTATTTTTTAACCCGCCGGGAACCGACTTCCCAGTGGGAATGTTTTGTCTCCCGGTTTTTTTAATTGAAATTTGGAGATAAACCATGAAAGAAGTAGCAATGAAAGTTAACCAAGCCAACCTGGTAAAAAGCTTGAAATTCAGCTTTACCAATAAGACCACGGTTCTTGGCGAGCTGATGCAAAACGCCCGCCGCGCTAATGCGACTCAAGTCGTTTTTGAGTTTGCACCTGAAACCAAAATTCTTCGGGTAACTGATGATGGTTGCGGTATCGATTCTATCGAGACCCTGTTGACTGTCGCTGAATCCGGATGGGACGCTGATGTGGTTGCTCAAGAGCATCCATTTGGTATCGGCTTTTTGTCCGCCTTATTTGCTTGTCGTCACATGACGGTTGTCAGTAAAAGCGGTCGTATTTCCGTTAATACTGACGATGTACTGTCGTTCAAGCCTGTCATCGTATCACCTGTGACTGACTGGGACGGCATTACCGCTATCACAATGCTTGGCGTTGATCTGGAAATCGAACAAATCGAGAGCATGCTTAATCAGCTTGCACAGGGTTTTCCGATTCCAGTTGAATTCAACGGCACAAGCCTTGATAGAAAATGTGCGCTTGATTCAGGACTTCACTTCGTAGACACCGAAATTGGTGCCGTCTATTTGGATGGTGTTGATAATTCGAACAGTACTGTTCGTGATTTTGAAGTGTACTTACAAGGCCTGCCCGTTTACAAGTCGTATAGTAACCATAGAGTCTCCATGAAGCATGTTATTCATCTTGATTCTTCGCGTTTTTATGCGCGTTTACCGGATCGGGATAAGCTTATTGATGAAAAAGAAGTCATTGCTCTTGTCAGGACTGTCTTAGCGCAAGAAATGGAGAAGCATTTTACGTTGTTTAAAACTACAGCACCTGCTGATGTTTTTGTGCTCTTTTACGACACGCTGAAGCACTGGAAACTATTAAGCTTGCTTAATGACGTTCCCGTTGTTCCTCGTGAAGTTCTTCACGAATATGACGATTACCCTGTGTGTGACACCGAAGTCTATAGCGATTTTACGCGTCACCCTGACAAAGCATTGACCAGATCAGAAGTTGAAAGTCGCGAAGTTGTTAACTTTAATGATGATATGCAGAATGAAGGCTCTGCTTTGCACATGTTCGCATGGAAAAGGGAAAGCCTGATTTATAACGATGGACTTGATAATGCTCACTGGATTTATCCTATGATTCGGTATCTCGATGATGAAGAATTGACGACTGAACTGGTCAATGCATCACACGGAGCGCTTTTTGAAGGCGAGTGGACTACGGTCTATGTGCATTTTTGTGACGCGTACCGAATTCAGATTGGCAACGATGTGGTTGAAATTGCCGACTCCGCTTTCTACCACGGTGAAGATCAAAGTGGTTTAGCTGTTGTGCCAAAGGGTGATGCTTCAGGTTATATCCTAAAACAGATTTCAAGCTATAAATCTGAGTACGACGAGTTTCAGGAATCAACGCATGAGTCCGATGTCTATGCTTTTTCCTCGTTTACTGTCGCAAATACCGCAAGTGATCCTGCTGATGCAATGAAGAAATTGATACCTAGTTCTTTTAATTGTCCATCGCTAAATAGCAAGTCGTTTGTTATTACCCTGGATGATGGCGGCAAAGTTGCTTCGGTAACCGCTGCTTAATTCATTCTTTTCATTTAACCCGACCGGGAAACACTTTCCCGTCGCGGATATTAGTGTTTACCGGTTTTTTTTTGGAAATCACTATGAGTACTATCACAATACCAGGCGTTTCTTTACGCACTTTAATCAATGTTTGCAAAGCGTCTTTAGAGATTAAGCAAACGATTGAACTAAGTGCTATTGGCGTGTCAGATGAAGGCGAACCGGTTTGGGAGGAATCTTTAGACTGGCCGGATTTAGGAATTTGCTATTTCGAGTTAAGCAAAGCTCTTGATCAAGCTAAATCGGAAATCACTCGGTTGGAAAAAATCATTGATTCTCCATGTGCCGATTCATCCGGCTTAAAACTGAGCGCTGATATAGAAGGTCAGGAAACTGATGATTTGCAGTCGGGTTTGGAGGAAATATTGCGTCTTGTACGTGAGGACTTTACTTCTGGCCTTGATCGCAATGAAACAGGTTCTTACCGGTTTTCAATTACTGGATACAGTATATCCGGCGATTGATTTAACCTTTAAATAATATTATTCACCCACGCGGGAAAATTCATTTTCCCACTGGGACAATTGTTTTTTCCCGCTTTTTACTTTTCAAAGCAGGAGAAACATCATGACACCATTTTATCAAAAGAAAGTTGACCGTCGCAGCCGTTCCGCAATGGTAGGTTTTTTACAAGGGCATTTTCGTTACGACACCATGAGTTCTTGGAATCGTCTAACGTCCTATGCCAATAATGTCAAGTTTCACCGTCTTGGTTTGTCGTCTTCACAGGATGATAAGGCTTACGAATTACTGGGTGTTGATTATTGGGATGACATTAGAAGTCCTATTGACGACTTTACTTATGAGCAAGGTCATCGTTATACCATTGGTTCAAATGGACGTTCTAGCGGTTATCTGGTTTTGCATGATTCTCATCTGCAACTCACCGGGCATCTTAGTTACTGTCCTACCTGTTCTCAGCGGAACTTCAAAAAAGTGCCGCCGGTAACTTTTCAGGACAATAACGAAAAAGTTATTGCTCAAGAAATACTCAAAAGCCAGAATTCTTGGCTACCTAACGTATATCTTGGGCAATCTACAATTCAGGACTTGTCCATTTCAGATGATGAGAAATTATCGGTGATTATTCGGCTCAAATCTCAATTGGCAGACTGTTCCTTATCAAATGCCTGTGGTGTTTGTGGAAATCCTCGATCCAATTTCAGCGTTCCGCCTTCACGATTAATGGTGGCAAATAAAAGCATTGATCAGGGCGAGGACTTTTGTGCCGAAGATTGGTCAATGGAAAGTCTTCGCGATCGTGTTGAACTGGTTTGCGCGTTTGATGCAGCATGTGATTCTATCCGAAGCAATTTTATCAATCTTCTTGAGGATTATGACGTTGTTGAAATTACCGAACATCGTCCTGTTCAAGTCAAAAAGCTTGTAGCTCACGCTGCTTAGGAGGTTTTATGTTAAATGAAGCCGACGATGTTTTGGACGAGGATCTGGAAGCGTGCTCGGAGCACTACCAGAATATCCTCAACGAGACTTTGCCGGAGTATCAAGCCGCAAAACTTGCGCGTGAACACTATGGCATTGAACTTGATGATAAAACGCTGAATTCAATCTTGCAGCACTTTGCTTGCACGCCATCACCGCTTCATAAATGCGTGGAAGATGGTTTGAGAAAAGCAGGTTTATTATGAATTTGATTAATGGCGTTGCTTGGATTGGTTCACTTATCGCTATTTTATAGCGTGCAAACGAGGATCTGGTCGATGTGACATTATGCAAATTGGCTTTACCTTTACCAGTATCTTAGGTATGTGACCGCTGGGTACTTGTGTTAGATACTTCAATTAAATCACCCATCAGGGAGAAAAAACACTTTCTCCTTATGGGGCATGTTTTTCTCTCGGATGGATTTTTCATCCGGCCTTCCGGGACTTCCTTAATTTTCCCTGGACGGGCATTAAGGAAGTCTCGGTTGTCGGGACATTTCTAGGAGAAAAATCATGTTTTACCGCAATATTAAAATTGGAACTCAAGTACGTCCCGTTTGCGACGATATTCTTCCTGGCGTAACCAAAGAATCATTGGGGGAAGTTGTTAGGCTCAAAGAAGTGGGTCGAGGTAGCAGGGACTTCTACGTAACGATTCGATGGGATAACGGTAAGGAATCTTATTTGAATGCGATGTTTTTCATTAAGACCGTTGGTATTGTCGATAAGGTGATCGCATGAACACTCAGTCGCTTGAATCTGACGTTATCAGAAATGCAGTTCGTGGTTCCTGGTTGTCCGTTTTAGATTCCCTGGCGCCCGAGCTTGAACGCGCTATTTTAAAACCTGGCAGGCATATTGGTTGTCCTGTCCACGGTGGAAAAGATGGCTTTAAGTTGTTTCGTGATGCCGACATCTCAGGTGGAGGCATCTGCAATACTTGTGGTGCCAAACCGGATGGTTTTTCGTTATTGATGTGGCTTAGAGGTTGGCGTTTTCCTGATGCATTAATGGCTGTTTCCAATGTACTTGGGTTGTCGACCGATGAACATCACCAAAGACCCATTGTTGCACAGAGGCCTGTTTGTACGAAGTCAAAATCCTCTGTGGACGATAACTGGCTAAAAGCGATTCTTCGTACTGTTTGGCAGGAATCAAAATCGCTTCATCATCCAGACGCCGAACCTGTAAGGCTTTATTTGCAGTCTCGCGGCCTGGATAGCTTGATTCCCGATTGGCCTTCAATCCGTTTTCATCCCAATATGCAGTACAAGGATGATAACGGTAAATTGATCGGTTATTATCCTGCCATGCTTGCATTGATCCAAAAGGGCAATGAAGCCATCACCATTCATCGCACGTTTCTGATGCCCAATGGATGTAAAGTTAGTGCAGATTCTAAGAAATGGATGCCGGTACCGTCTGACAAGATTGTGACGGGGTCGGCTATTCGCTTAGGAAATCCTGGTCGCGTGTTATATGTTACTGAAGGCATTGAAACGGCTTTGGCCGTTAATGAAGCTACCGGTATGGTGACATGGCCGTTGATTAATGCAACATTGATGGCAAGGTTTGAAATACCTGACGGGGTTGAAAAACTGATCATCTGGTCGGACTTAGATCGTCCGTCATTGTTAAGAGGTATTCAGGCAGGGTCTGAAGCTGCGACAAAACTTGCCGAGCGTGCAGAAGCCCAGGGAATTGAAGCGGTGATTCGTGAACCCAAAGGGCCAATACCGGTCGAAGTCAAAAGTATCGACTGGCTGGATGTCCTGAATCAGCGGGGCCCGAATGCGTTTGCACTTCGGTCTTGTTCCTAAAAAGGAGGTTGCTATGTGCCAATACGCATTCGATGCGTACTGTCTTGATAACCCCGGTAATCATTCATCGCCTTCCTCGCCCTCACCGAATTGGCATGGTGGCGATGAAAATGCTTATCTTCGATGGCTACGTGAGCAAGTTCAGTCGGGTCCTGAACTCAGGCAACGACTCAAAATTGCAGCTCGCGCTAGGTGTCTGGGTCGAATGCTTAAACTCACCGACCCTTACAGTGTTGTTTTGCGCGTTGCCATCAATAATTTAAACAAAACCAAACGGAAATATCTGTAATTTTCCGCACTAAACCCAAAACCGAACCTGATCTTTCAGTGTTCGGTTTTTTTTGCCCAAACTTTTTAAAAGGCGCGTTATTTCGCAGTCTTTCGCGCTTATCAATTCACACAATTTATTGCCCAATACACGCTTCAATATAAGGAGGCCGTTATGCATCGTTTGTTCACATCTTCATTTGCCAAACCTTTTCAGGTCTTGCTGTTGGTCACGCTGTCTTTAACAGATCAAGTCGCCCACGGAGCATCGCCTAGCACACCACCGATTATCACTGTCACCCAAGGTAACCCTATACGGCAAGATCATTGGCTACTTGTGGCAGGTGACCGGGCAGCCGATCGGATCAACCTCTTACCGGATCAGCTTCAGCAAAACCGGCACACACAAGCGGCCTTGGTGACCATTACCGCGATGGACAACGCCAAAAAATTGTCCACGCCAGTTTCCATTAACGTCAATTATTGATGACTTTCAGAATTATCATAGGGTCAAAGACGATGCTCGCATTCTTCAGGAAATCCTTCTCCTTGTTAGTGGCGCTGACTGCGATCCTTTTCGCCGGCAACGCGCAGGCGTTAATCAATTCCACAGCGACGGACGGGACGTACTCCAATAAGGTTGTTCACACCATCGCATCCGGCGGGAGTTGCACATATGTTAACTATAACCACTACGAGCTTTATTACCGCAAGTTGCCGACGGAAACTACGTGGACAATGTACAAATCGCAGTATGTTCCCGGCGGTTATTACTATCTTTGGGCGGAGGACACTGGAGGAACGCCTGGTAAGACGTATGATTACTACATGGAGGTCGGCAGCCCATCACTTTATTTATGGTGCAACGGATACACAGACAGAGGTTGGGCCAACAATCCACCGACAGCGACAAGCGCTTCGCTTCCTGGTTCCACGATCGGCGGTGCCCAAGTGTGTGCTGCCCCGAGTGTGACGGATCCGAACCTTAATCAGCCGGACACCACGTCACCGGATACTTTCACCTATTCGATCGTTTCTCAACCGGCAACCGGAACTGCTTCTATTGTTTCGAATCAGGTTTGTTACACTCCGCCAACGAGTGGCCCGACTCAAAACTACGGCTTCACGATCAAGGTAATAGACAAGGCCGGCAACACCATCAACGGTACGGCTTCCGGCACGGTCACCAATCCCACGCCGCCGCCTTCAAAGATCACCGGGTTAATAGCCACAGACGGCACGGTGACGAATGCTATAAATGTGTCATGGCCTGCCTCGTCCTCTACCAACAGCTATGATGTGTACCGATCTACGATATCAGGAACAAAGGGATCGTATATCGGGAATACCACGAGCACGACGTACTCTGACCCGATCTCGACCACGACCCTCTACTACTACACGGTGACACCCAAGAACATCAATGGTCCTGGCCCTGACAGCAACCAGGATGTCGGCTGGGCCAATGTCGCGCCTACGGCAACTAGCGCGGCTATTTTGGCGGTGGTCGGCGGCACGCAGCAGTGCGTCACACCCTCCGTCACCGACGCCAACAATCCGCAAGGTGAAAACTACACCTTCTCCGTTCTCAGTCAGCCAACCAAGGGAACGGCATCCATCGTTTCGAACAAGGTCTGCTACACGCCGCCAGCCAGTGGAGGTGGAAGCAGCTACGCCTTCACCTACCGTGTCACCGACAAGGGTGGAGCGACGTTCAACGGCTCCGCCAACGTGAGTGTCTCCGGCGCGATACAAAATGTCTATGCTACCCAGGGAACTCTTTATGGAAAATCCACTGTTAGCTGGACAGGGGATCCTGCTGCCGCCAATTACGACATATATCGCTCTACCAGCGCTGGCACCAAAGGCAGTCTTATTGGCACCGCGACGGGAACCGGTTTTGACGACACCACTGTTTCCGGGACAACCCATTACTTCTATACAGTCGTTGCAAAAAATTCCGCAGGCTCTACTCCGGATTCAACCCAAGCTGAAGGTTGGGGGAAAATCCCAAGCACTATTAGTGATTTAACCGCCACGAAGGGTATCCTGCAAAACAAAGTGGCATTGAGCTGGTCGAAAAATCCGGATGCCACAGGCTACGAAGTCTGGCGCTCCACAACCTCCGGCGGAACATCAACCAAAATTGCCACGCTAGGTACCATGGCGATTGGTTATTATGAAGACACCACCGTATCCGGCATGACCCCCTATTTTTATACGGTCAAAGCCGTTGTTGGTTCTGCAACAGCACAACCCAGTAACGAAGCCATGGGGTATGCCATTATCGCAACATCAAAGGTAACGGGTGTTACAGCAACTCAAAGCACACTTTACGGCAAATCCACCGTCAGTTGGACAGCGGACCTCGCGGCCGCCAATTACGACATTTATCGCTCTACCAGCACCGGCACCAAAGGCAGTATTGTGGGTTCTAATGTGACGGGAATCAGCTTTGACGACATCACTGTTTCCGGGACAACCCATTACTTCTACACAGTCGTTGCAAAAAATTCCATAGGCTCTTCTCCAGATTCAGCACAGGCAGAAGGATGGGGGAAAATCCCAAGTGCTATAAGCGATTTAACCGCCACGCAGGGTACCCTGCAAAACAAAGTGGGATTGATCTGGTCGGAAAACCCGGATGCCACAGGCTACGAAGTCTGGCGTTCCACAACCTCTGGCGGAACATCAACCCAAATTGCCATGCTCGGTACCATGGCGATTGGTTATTATGAAGACACCACCGTATCCGGCATGACCCCCTATTTTTATACGGTCAAATCCGTTGTTGGTTCTGCAACAGCACAACCCAGTAACGAAGCCATGGGCTACGCCATTATTGCAACATCAAAAGTAACAGGTGTTACAGCGACTCAAGGCACCCTTTACGGCAAGTCCACCGTAAGCTGGACAGCGGATCCCGCAGCCGCCAATTACGACATTTACCGATCTACTGCGGCCGGCACCAAAGGCAGTATTGTGGGTTCTAATGTAACTGAAACCAGTTTTGACGACATCACTGTTTCCGGGACAACCCATTACTTCTACACAGTCGTTGCAAAAAATTCGGTAGGTTCTTCTCCAGATTCAGACCAGGCCGAGGGCTGGGGCAAAATGCCTGGGGTCGTTTCGGATCTGACTGCTTCACAAGGTACCCTAACCAATAAGGTGGGGTTAAATTGGTCGGCAGTCGTTGACGCCACAGGTTACGAGGTTTGGAGAACATCAACATCCGGAGGATCTTTTACCAAAATCGCCACACTTACAGCGCCAACCTCTAGCATGGACGACACGACCGTTTCCGGCGTCACATCTTATTTTTACACCGTCAAGACCGTAATAGGCTCACTCAATAGCTCGCCCAGCATCGAAGCCGAAGGTTGGGCCAATGCGGCACCGACTGAAGCATCAGCCACGCTGACCACTACATCCACAGAAACGAGTTTAGCCACTCCTCCAACGATCATTGACCCTAACGTCACTGCAGGCAAAACCGAGACCTATTCCCTAGCCATCATTAGACCTCCGACAACCGGAACCCTGGCTATTGTTGACAACAAATTTGTCTACACGCCGCCTGCAGACGGTCTCTATTCAGGCACTTTAACTTTTGAGTTTTCCGCCACCGACAAGGGTGGTGAAACCATAACGGGTAACGGCATAATCAATGTTATCTGTAACGGCCCATCCATCAGTTCATTCACCTTGCCACAAAACAGTATCCTGCAGGCAACTGCTTTTGAGGCTCATGGCACGTACTCTCTGCCCGCCTGTTCCGCCAATGGAAAAATCAATGTAGACGTGTTTGACAGCGACAACAACATCGTATCGTCCGGATCCCCGATTTCAACGTCTAATGGCGAAAACCTTGTTTACACCTTCACCAATGGGGGGCTTATCAACACAGGTACCTACACGGTACGCATGACGGCTTCCAGCAATTCGGGCGTAGATAGCAAAACGGCAACCTTGACCATAACCCCTGTCAACCTGCCAGCCCTCAGTATCTCGCCAAGTCTTAGTGTCACGGTAGGCGAAGAAACGGTCACTGCCGCCCTTGGTAATCCGACTGTCGTCAATTGCCCCTTTACAAATGATGCCGCCGCTGCACAAGCTGACCCGGATAAATGCTATGTTGTGATGGTTAACCCGCCTCCAGGCATGACCGTCAATAACAGCGGCACGTTGCCCAGTATGTCGGGAACCATCGAAGCCGCTGGAAGTTTTCCGATCACCGCTGAAGTGCATAAATTCGACGGCAGTAAATTAGTAAAAATCGGAGAAGTCAGTAAAACAGTTGCTGTGGCATGTGCTCCACCCGTAATTTCTTCGTTAGATATTCCTGCTTTACTCTCTTACGAAGAGCCCAATTACAATGCAACCTACAAAGCCTATGCCTGTAATGCCCCGCTGTCAGGCACCTTGATTATCAAAAACGGAACAGCAACCATTGAAACCAAAACGTTATCCTCACTGGATTCAAGGGTGGGCGTCCCGCTTACCTTGACAGGATCAGGTTTGCCTGCCGGCAGCTACACAGCCCAGCTTAACATTACAGGCTCCAGCGGAACTGGCATCAAAACCAGGTTATTTGCTGTAAAAAATCCTCCAATGCCGGTCTTGATAGTGTCGCCCACCACAATTTATCAGTCCGAAACTCGCGTAGACGCATCCATTCAACCCTCTGCAGATAATTCATGCCCGTTAACATCTGTACAGTCAGAGGCTGAGGCGGATCCGAGGAAATGTTATGTCAGCTTAACAACTACCCTATCTGACATGAATCCTGGATCTGATAATAACGGTTTACCAATCCTCTATGGACATCCCGGTATACCTGGTGATTATCTGGTGCAGTCCCTTATTTCTCGCTGGGTGAAGGGTACTCGCTATGACTCAGAACCATTAATAAAAAATATTACTGTAATACCGGTAGCCCAGCCAACTTTCAAGTTTACCGGTAAAACGGATATCTATATCGGCATTGAAAAGTTAAACCTTATTTTTGCCCATGACTCAGGATTAACTTGTACCTTATACGATAATCCCGATACAGCCAAGGCTGCTGCGGCAAATGGAAACCGAGTTTGTATCGCTAATTTTTCTGGCGATTCAGACTTGACCAAAAGTTTTTTATTCAATCAGTATAAATTTGTTGGCCCACTCACCAGCGTTGGTCCACGAACCCTCTCTTATGTTGTGAGTCGCCTATTCGCCGACGGCATGACCTTACCCATCCAATCGGGCGATTTAACTATTACCGTTAAAGACCTCTCGCCTCCAACCATTAAACTGAAAGGTGGCTATAAAATCACAGAAGGTAAATACTATGTCCCGCTCGGACAGGCCATTACCCGTGCCACCATTCTCGCTGGCGTTCAAACAAACGCCAAGATGAAAATCACTGTTACCGACAGTCAACAGTCGTTTGAACGTGGCGATGTCTTGAACGAAAGCTCTTACTGGATCAATACGCCTAACCTTGCTCTTCTCGAAGAACGCCCTGTCACTTTGCGCGTCGCTTGGCAAGATTTTCCGTCAATATTTAGCGAGCAGGTAATTACCGCAATTGGCGGCACCGAGAGCAACATGAAACTGGTTATCGAGGCTCCACAAAAAATACCTGACACCCAAATTGCCACGATCAAAGTCAAAGTCGGCAAATATAGCAAAACCGGTATTATCTATACGCCAGACACCATGGGCCAATGGCGCACTCAAATACTCGCTCAAACCAATTCCCAGTCGGTAAAAACCCCTATCACTGAAATGAAGGATATGGTGAACGGCGAAGCCGAATTCCAGATCAATCCGGTCGGCAATCTGTTTATGAAGCTGACCGCCGTATCGGAGCTGGTCTCGAACGTCGACGGACTGGACACTACGCTCACCTCGTGGGCACGATACATTGATGTTGTCAAAGGTTCACCGATCGAAGGCACAATCACCAGCAAATCCATTGACGGTCCCGCACCTAAAACCTTCACACTGAACCTCAATATGACGCCGGATAATCGCGTTGCCCTCAAGGAAGTGTCCTGGGAGGAAAGTACGGATGCTGGCGTGACCTGGACAGCCATCGAGAAGTCCAATACTATTCGTCATAACGTTGCCATGCAGGATCCCGGTAGGCGCCTGGTACGGGCGAAGATGATCAACAAGAACACCCTGGTCGAAAGCTACGCCACGCCGATCGAAGTGTGGGCATACTCGACTCTGGAGGCATCCATCACCGGCCCGCGTCACATGGCGCCCGGTTATGCGGCCACCCTGGCGGCCGAACTGCACCGTGAAGGGGTACTGACCGCCACCACAGTTAATGAATGGACCATCGAAGCGCCCAGTGGCACCACAACCACGACCGGCGCAACGGCGACGATCACTGCGGAGCAGGAAGGCAAGGTGTACGTGACCCTGAGAACCCGACCGGCCGACACCCGAGCCGACGATCCCAGTGCCTGGTCGGTCGCGCGGCATTATCTGATCGTCAAAACGCCGACTCGACCCAGCGTCAGCGCCAAAGGCCAGCGGGATGTCGAAACCGGCAAAACCTATCACTACGAGGGTTCTGTCCGACCATCTTGGGGTGGCATGGTCAGCGTGCATACCACCAAATCCGAATGGCAGAAGCCGGATGGTTCACTCGTATCCGGCGACACTCTCGACTGGACGCCGACACCACAGGACATGGTTGACACCAAACCTCTGATCTTCCGAGCCTGGGTGGATGGCTTCAAGGACACTACCACCAAAGAAACCACGGTTTCATACATTCCCTGGCAATACGTCTGGCCTAACTTCACCATGAGCATGAAACAGCTGACTGTTCAGGCGCCGTCCGATATTATCCTGATGGTCAATCATGACCGCCCTGAAATGAACCGACGCTTTGAGGGCTTGAGTTACGAATGGTCATTTCCTGCCAATGTCAACGGACGCCAGAACGACGCTTTCCCAAACCGGGCTGCCGGCCAGGTGGTCTATGCCGGCGAGTACGATGTCACAGTGACCGTCCGCGATGCCCGTGAACATGAAACCGTGCTAACCCAGCACATCGTCGCCGAGCAGGCGGTGCCGTATACCGTCACGCTGAAGGTGGGCAAATCCAACTATTACGACCGGGCGCCCATGACAGTTACGGTCAGGCCCACCCTTTACGGCGGCCACCCGCTCGATTCCGTGGTGGGCCAGCTTTGGAAAGTCGATGGCATACCGGTGGATGAATTCACCAACCGCAGCTATATGGTGTCCAACATAAGTGAAGCCGGCAGCCATGTTGTCAGTTACACACTGAACAGCAAAATGGGCGAAACGACAACCGTTAATTCGCCGTTGAATCTGGTTCAGAACCAGCCGCCGGTGTGCGAACTGATGGCGAAACCATCGTCCTATGTGGTCTATGTCGAAGCCAAATGTACCGATCCTGACGGCAAGGTGATTGGCTATGCCTGGGAGGTTAACGGCCAACCCATCGGTTCCACATCCTACCGGATCAGTTTTAGCAAAACGACTACGCCACAGTCGGCTTCGGTGACTATAACGGGTATGGACGACGCCAAAGAACTGTCCACGCCGGTATCCATTAACGTCGCTTATTGATTGCCATGTGTCGAATTCAACCCATTCTACTTGCGTCTCTCCTGTTGGCAGTAGGGACTACAAGCGCAGAACCCGTGATTACTGTTGATAAAACACGGCAAAAGCAGGATGGCGGCTTCAGACAGTCTTTGCCAGATTCCGAAAAGAATGATGCACAGACTCAAATTGAACAGGCAGCCGATCATTTCGATGCTTTTGCATTACAAATGCCCAAGGTTATCAACGCCAAGCTTAATGCGTTTATGAAGCACGGTTTTCGTGCGATTCTGATGGATGATGCCGAAACTAAACCAGCCGAGGAAAAAATGATTGGCTCGCTGGTGAAAGGGCTGCAAGCGATGGGAGATTCGTTATCCGAAGACTTGTCGCGGCTAAGCGCGAGATCGCAAGAAGAACACCCCGTTAAGAAACAGCCCAAAAACCAATAATTCGAGAATTCATTATGTCACCCATAGGGCATTATTTAGCTTTTTACAATGGTAGACACGCGCACTCAAAATTAGGCTATCAATCCCCGCTGGAATTTGAGCGGGAATTCCATAGAAAGCCTGCCTAAGAAAGTGTCCTGTTTTAGTTGACCATTACATCCGCAGTAGGTTCTCTATTCTCGGACAGCCTCCTAGGGCATCCATAGGTTCAAGTCTCAAATAATCGGGTAAATTTACCGGAATATCATGACCTTTTGTCTATAGACCATACTACTTCTTGGTAGGCAGGCCGTTCAACCAAATATGCGCAAAAAGAAACCCAGCAACAGCACAGAAAAACCGCCGATTTCTGCCACCGCCAGGATATTGAGGATAAGATAATCTTTCTTCCGGTCGGTGGAATCGCGCATGCTGTTATTGCTTTCGGTGGTCAAGCCAAGGTTGATATAGTGCACGATGGCGATGCTAAAAAAAAGCAACGGAAAGATAACGGCGATGGTATTCACCCTATCGGAAAATGCGCTAGTCGCGGCGAAAACGGCAAGCAATTGTGCTGCAAACGCGTACAGCAGAGCTGCACGGTGGGCGGTGTTTACATAGTGCGGCGCTTCAGCGTTTTGATGCTGTCTCATGCAGATGTATTTCCATGCGCCTGTTAGCAAGCCCGTCATAAAGAAAATGCCGGAGGCGATAAGCGCAATTCGGGTTGCTGTGTGGTTGAGTAGTTCTTCCATTTTATTGTCCTTTAGTGTGTTGAAAGTTTTGCCGAATGGTAGTAGTGGCCAGCCGGATTAGTTTTAGTATGAAGTTTTTTGCTGTTTCCCGCTGGTGTGAAACGGAACTAAAACTTGACTGTAACGGCTGTTTCGATTTCTATATGAAGATAATAAATGAATATTTTTTTAAACAAGGTCTGTACCATGAATATGACTGCGTTATCCCATGAACTGCCAGTTAATCCTGACAGAGGCGGTCTCAAGTTTTCGACCAACGCTATTGCACCGCGTGAGAGACACGACTGGTTGCGTGAGGTGATATGCCGGGAGTACGCCAATGTTGAAATAACCTCATCTGCCCATGGCGAATTGTCCCAAGACCTGACTATTTACCCTTGGGGGAATCTTCAACTGTCGACCATTCAATCCAGTGCAATTTCGCTAGAGCGATTACCCAGAGAGCCGCACTTGAACAGCCAGGATGCCTACTTCGTGGTCATGCTTGTTTCCGGCGACTACCTGTTGGAGCAAAATGGCAGAGAAGTTCTGCTCCAGCCTGGCGATATGACCATTTATGACGCGACCTGCCCGCATCGAATCCATTGTCCTGACGAGTTCACCAAGTTGATTCCGTGCTTATCCGGTTTACGCACACACGCACTACAGGTAGTATGTTGATTGTCTACGCACCGCTTCCATCAAGGCTGAACTATATGCCAGCGAACGCTGCCTCACTACATTTAGTAGATGTGTGTGACAACCGGATAAGCACGGTTGATTCTTTCAATCCCCCGGGCTGTGCTCAGGGACAGGGTTGCGGGGATAGACCGTTGCACTGCACTGCGCATTCCTGGTACTAAAGGCATCGGTTTTGTTGCATCAAATTTCCTGCGCTCGTCCGCTACTCATGCCGACCAGTTACAAGCCCACGAATTTTCCACCCTTTCCGATCATGCGCTAGATTTACTGACATTGGCGGTAACATCGGTGCGCCCGGTTGACTTCAATCTGTCCAGAAGCCGGTCAGTCTCGATTAACGGTATCAAGACTTTTATCGAGCAAAATCTTCGGGATGTTAATCTCGACACCAGCGTGATTACCCGCCATGCAGGCTTGTCGGCGCGTTATATTAACGACCTGTTTGAAGACGAAGGGACCTCACTGATGCGCTACGTTTGGAAGCGCAGACTGGAAAATTGCCGGAAGGATATGCTTAATCCGGTTTATGCAGGCCATCGACTATCCGACATCGCGTTTCGCTGGGGATTTAACGATACTGCGCATTTTAGTCGTGCATTCAAACAGCAGTTTGGTTGCTCTCCGCGTGAGTTCAGATACGTTGAAGTCCAACGATACCAATAAGCAGATTTTTTTACCCACCGTTTACAGCTTAAAAAGTAAGAGTTGGAAGTGACCACACTCAACCGGGCACACAATCTAAAATAACCTGGAATCTTAGCCCTAGCAAAGATCGGAGTCTCTTTTCGATGCTGTTATTCGGTTTTTTTCCACGCTTATTGGATTAATAAGGTTTAGCGCGAAAATCCTTCATTTTCTATGACGGGAGTTACTGAAGCTGATAGCTCCAAAAGGTTAATCACATTTAACCTGATCGCCAATCGCGTTAGCTCTATGTCTCCGGCAACGCCGAGTTTACGCTTGATCAGGTAATGGCAATTGCAGACGGTTTTCGGGCTGATGTTGAGAGTTTGCGCGATTTCCTCCGCTGTTCGCGCTTCGACCAACAGGCGCAGAATTTCGAATTCCCGCACCGTCAATGTTTCCAAGGCAATACGTTCACTGCCAAGCTTTTCCAGCGCCAGCGCCTGGGCGATGTCGGCACTCAGAAAGCGGTGACCTGCATAGACATCATGGATCGCACGCAGCAATACCTCCGGCGGACTGCTTTTGGTGACGTACCCCCCAGGCGGCAAGATGTTCTCCCACGCCACGAAGAATGCTCAACGTGAAACGGAAATATAATCACTCCACGTGACCTTTGATTTTGCAGGGTTACTAAGCCGACATAAAGATTCATCTTTGTTCTATTTTGGAAACACCTGGATTCCGGTCTTATCGACAACTTGACTGCACTCATACTCGAATTGAATCAGCAGCCTGGAATTATGGCTGTCATGCGTTATTTTTTGCCGGACTTAACCCCTTTTGTTTAACCAGGTTGATCAGGCTACCCGCCAGCACCATTTCCACTTGGTAATGCGTCATCGGGTGTTCGGTCTCATAGGTCTCGTTTTGGGTCAGATTGATCACCTTGATGCTATTTCCCTGGCGAATGGCATTGCGCACATCTGGAATGGAAAGCGTGTCGCCTTGAGCAATCTTGTTCCAATCCTCCGGATTGGCAAATATCAAGGGCAAAATGCCGAAGTTGCTTAGATTCTGCAAATGTATTCTGGCAAAGCTTTTTGCGATTACCGCCTTAACCCCCAAATAGCGGGGGGCCAGAACGGCATGCTCGCGGCTCGAACCCTGTCCGTAATTGCTGCCGCCCACAATGAACGAGCCCTGTTTCTGATAGCCCATCGCTCTTTCGTAGTATGTCTCGTCGATCGGGCTGAAAACAAATTGGCTGATGGCCGGGATATTACTGCGGAAAGGCAGTACTTTGGCTCCGGCGGGCATAATTTCATCCGTGGAAATATCATCCCCCACTTTCAATAGCACCGGCCCTTCGAGAGTATCGGGCAGAGGCTCTAAAGTCGGCAGCGGTTTAATATTGGGGCCTTTCTCTAGCTCATACTGTTCGCCTTCCTGTGCGGGAGAGACTAGCATCCCGGTATTGAGGAGTAGGGTCTCGGGCGCCATGAAACGGGGGTACTCCATGCCCAGCGTACGCGGATCGGTGATCACGCCGGTCAGGGCCGAGGCGGCGGCGGTTTCCGGGCTGCACAAATAAACCTGATCTTCCTTCGTGCCCGAGCGGCCCGGAAAATTCCGGGGCACGGTGCGCAGGCTAATGCGGCCCGTAGCCGGCGCCTGTCCCATGCCGATACAACCGCCGCAACCCGCCTGATGGAGGCGCGCGCCTGCATGGATGAGTTTTCCTAGTATGCCCATTGCCATCATGTTTTCCAATACCTGCCGGGACGTGGGGTTGACGTCGAATGAAACGCGGTCATGTACCTGTTTACCGTCGACGATCATGGCCGCAATGGCAAAGTCCCGCAGCCCCGGATTGGCGGACGATCCAATATAGGACTGGTAGATTTCCCTGCCCGCCACCTCGCGCGCCGGCACCACGTTACCCGGACTGCTGGGCAGCGCAATCAGAGGCTCCAGTTCCGACAGGTTGATTTCCTCGTATTCGTCGTATTCTGCACCCTCATCTGCGAGAATTTCCCGGAAGGCGCCCTCCCGGCCCTGGCTTTTCAGGAAGTCCTTGACCGTATCGTCCGCTGGAAAAACCGATGTGGTGGCGCCGAGTTCCGCCCCCATATTGGCGATCACGTGCCGGTCCATGGCGGTCAGGGAGCTTAATCCGGGACCGTAATACTCGATGATCTTGCCAATCCCGCCGTCCACATCGTGCCGGCGCAGCATTTCCAAAATCACATCCTTGGCGCTCACCCAGTCGGGAAGCTCGCCTATCAGTTTGACGCCCCATATTTTAGGCATTTTTACGGAAAAAGGCTCCCCCGCCATAGCCATCGCCACTTCCAGGCCACCCGCGCCGATTGCCAGCATCCCCAATGAACCGGCCGCGCAGGTGTGGCTGTCCGAGCCTAACAAGGTTTTTCCCGGCACGCCGAAGCGCTCCATATGTACAGGATGGCTCACGCCGTTACCGGGGCGGCTATACCAAAGGCCAAACTTCTTGCACGCACTACGTAAAAATAGATGGTCGTCGGCGTTTTTGAAGTCTTCCTGCAGGAGATTGTGGTCTACATACTGGGCGGAAAGTTCGGTTCGTACGCGCGGAATTCCAAGCGCTTCAAATTCCAGCATGACCAGAGTGCCCGTCGCGTCCTGGGTGAGTGTTTGGTCAATTTTCAAAGCGATCTCTTCACCGGGTATCATGCGACCTTCAACCAAGTGACTTTCGATCAGCTTCTGCGTTACGTTTTTACCCATGACTTTGTACTCCTGCATAAAATCAGCTATTTCATATTACCTAACTATTAGAAAAAAACCGGTGCAATTTGTAATTTGAATACCGGGGGTAACAGTAACAAAAATGACCTCTCTATACATTACTGCCACCCACATTTACCGAAAGGGGTAACGGTCTCGAAAGTTGTAAAAAAGTAGACTTTTTTACAACTTTGAGTCGGGATTTTAGCGTTAACCCACGCAAACAGGCATGGTTGAATAAATCAGTTTTCCAGTATTCAAGTCAGTCATATAGCATCATCTTAGAGCCACTATTGCTACCCTGCCAAGACAGGCGCTCGTGGTCGTTCCATCGAGTACGCCGATCATGCGATCCAAACTGCGCTGTTCATTCGCCAAGTCTTCAGGCTACCTTTGCGCCAGACCAAGGGCTTCATGTGTCAACACCTATCCTGACATCATCAACTAATACGCTAGCTTGTGTTAATATCGATTAACACAAGCATCTGGAACGACAGCTTTCGACCCAACCGGCCAGTCAAATTTGTATTTTGCATCAAGATAACGCAGCTGGAATGAATAGTTAAGCCAACGCTTCCTGTGACGCACGCCTCTCTACGCTGATTGTGTAAATAATAAACGCTACAAGCAGAATCGCGAGAATCATTGATGACCCGACAGTGCCAAATCCCAGCCCACCTTTTTCAATAGGTTTTGTAAGCAAGTCTCCGAAGGTCGCTCCAAATGGACGCGTCAGAATAAAGGCGAGCCAAAACAACATGACCCGATTCAGTTGGGTAACGTATGAAGCAAGGGCGATGAGCGCAATGATCCCGCCAACGAGGGTAGCGCCGCCAAGAAATCCTAAGCCGGAATCGTCGGCTAAAAAGTCGCCTAAGGCGGTACCCAGGGTGTTTGAAAACAAAATTGCCACCCAATAGAACAGCTCTGCTTTGGTTGTTTGGATGTTGCTAACGGAAAGTGTTTTTTCACTGAAACGCCAAACGGCCAGAACTATCAACAAGCAAGTGATCAAGATCAATGAGCCTTTCGCGTAACCCAAGCCAAGTGTTCGATCCATATAATCAGACATTGTCGTGCCAGCCGTACTGGTTGTAAGGATTACCGACCAATAAAGCACCGGATGAAACTTGTTCGAAAGAAGCTGCATGACAAGCGTAATCAAGAACAGGCTGAGTAAGATAATGGAGCTGATGGCGTAGCCTATGTTCATAGTCATCGACAAAAGATCGCCTGCGGTTTCACCTAAGGTGGTCGCACAAATTTTCATGATCCAAAAGTAAAGTGTCACTTGCGCGACTTTATTCATGGCTTATCGCCTCCAAAATAATAGATAAAACTGGTTTTGACCCAATGCTGATGGTGGATGTGTAAAACGTTGGATTTTCGAATAAAGTGTACAGATAGGCTGCGTTGGTAGATAGAGCTTATTGCAGATACAAACGGCGGCGGAATGCTTGGGATCGTTCTACTTTAACGATAACCAGAACGATAACCAGAACGATGACCAGCCGGAAGTTTTGGTAATGAAGCTCCAGATGCTAGATGTATACGAAATTATCATCAAACAGCTCCTTCCTGGCGTCAATCAGCCTCGCAGAGCCCATACAACCTATTGAAGCGTAGTTCAACAGATGGGGTGGGGGCTTCCTCCTAACCTATAAAACAACTATCCATTAATCCGGATTAGTGCCTTCAGCTTTATTTTCCAATACCGCACCAGTCTGGGCATCTACACCCACTTCTTGCGTGACCTTGCCTTCACGGATATCAAATGAATAACGTAAGCCGCTACCACCCGCTTCTTTTTCCAATTCCTCATCGGTGATTTTGCCAGGATGCGCTTTCAGTGCGATGGCACGCGCTTCGGTCATCGTCACCTTGGCGTGTTTTGCCAAAGCCTCGCCAGTATAGGCTTGCGCGCTGGAAGCACCTGCCAATAACAACAATCCCATACCGACTGTAACGATTTTTTTACTTTGAGCCATGATCAACACTCCTTGATTAAAACAGCGCAACGAAATGTTATGCCGTGTTCACAGAGTAAAGGGCCAACACTTAACAGACACTTAACAGGCACTTAAAGATTTAATTATCTTTTTTAAGATGTGGTCGATAATCCGAGCAATGTAGATACAAAAGACGCGATTCGGCATGTGGCCAGTTGGGGTCAACATATTCGGACGACATCAAGCGTCTGTCAGCGCAAGGCTGTTACCTTCACTGTTGATGATTGTGACGACTCCAGTTCGTTGGTGACGGTGAATGATAATCTGCCGCCAAGCGTCGCAATATTAGAGTTCTGTGGTAGGTTGTTGACAATATCGGTGACTCTCATGGTGTATCTCTCAGGTTGATTATGTGGGTCGCGCTGAAACTCGAACCGCAGAGCCTTAAGTGAAAAAATCAGGACAGATCAAAGGATTTGTCCTGATTAATCTTAAATAATAATGTAAGTAATCGTCGGGGGTGTGAACATTTCCGTGTAAACCGCCGTTAAAAAATCTCTGGAAATCGATCCTCGTAGAGAATCATAAACTGATTCAGAGCAGGCTTCCAGTCACGGATCGGCATCGACCATTTCTTGGCGGCCTGTTCAATAGCTAAATACACCACTTTCATGGCCGATTGATCAGTAGGAAACAGCTTGCGCCGCTCGGTGGCTTTACGGATCACGCTGTTCAACGACTCAATGGCATTGGTGGTGTAGATAACTTTTCTAATTTCATCAGGATAGTCGAAGAAGGCGATCAGATTCAGCCAATGTCTGCGCCAGGATGCACTGATGCTGGGATACTGTTTGTCCCATTGCAGGGCAAAGGCTTCCAGTTCCTGCTCGGCTTCGGTGACGGTTATTGACTGGTAAATGACCTTGAGTCCTGCGGCTACCGCTTTACGGTCTTTCCAGCTAACGAACGCCAATGAATTACGCATCATATGCACGATACAGAGCTGTACCTGGGTTTTCGGGAATACCGTGGCAATGGCTTCCGGGAATCCGCTCAAACCATCGACACAGGCGACAAACACGTCTTTAACGCCGCGATTTTTCAATTCGGTGAGCACCGACAGCCAGAATTTTGCGCCCTCATTTTCAGACATCCATAGCCCCAGCAGCTCCTTATGTCCGTGGATATTCACGCCCAGCGCCACATAGACCGCTTTGTTGATGACGCGCTTATCCTGGCGAATTTTAACGATAATACAGTCCAGATATAGTATCGGATACACCGCGTCCAGTGGTCGCGTCTGCCATTCGACCACTTTCTCCAGCACCGCGTCGGTCACCTGGGAAACCAGGGAGGGCGAAATGTCGGCACCGTAGAGTTCGGCAAAGGTTTCGACGATGTCCCGTGTTGTCATGCCCTTGGCATAGAGCAGCAGAATTTGATCATCGAATTTCGTTAAACGGGTTTGATTTTTCGCCACAAACACGGGTTCGAAGCTGCCATTACGATCACGCGGCGTTTCAATCTCAATCGCGCCATGGTCGCCCTTTAGGGTTTTACGGTTATAGCCATTGCGGCTGTTGCTGGTGTTATAACCATCCGGCGAATGCTTCTCATAGCCTATATGCTCATCCATTTCAGCATTCAATGAAGCTTCAACCGTAATCTTTAATAGTTCGCGACTTAGCTTGGCCAGATCACTTGGGGATTTTAAGCCTCGCCCTAATTCTTGCATGGCTGAAATCAATTTGGGGTCTTTAATCAGGTTGCTCATTTTCTCTCCTTATGTGGCCGTATTTTACGACACTGAAAATAAGCGGTTACACGGATTTATTTACACCCTCTAATCGTCGGATTACTTGGGTTTTGCCATTTTCTCATGGGTTGCTGCTGCTTTTTCGTGTTCTTTGGACAGTGCCTCATGGTGAGTGGCCATCGCTTCGTGATGTTTCTTTAAGTCTTTATGTCCAGCTTTTTCATATTCTGCCGCCACCGATTTATGATGCTCCGCCATAGCTTTGTGATGCTCCGCGTGTTTTTTATGAAGTTCGGCCGCCTCTTGATGTTCTGTAGCTGATGTTGCAGGCGCAGTGATATTCGCAGGATGTTCAGGAGCAGGTGAAACTTCGGCTAACAAAGGTGCAGAAACAACACCCATACACGCAGCCAAGACTAAACCAAGATAAGTATTTTTATTCATAATCATGCTCTCTCTAGTGATAATCATTAAAAAACAATTGTTTTATACATTCTTGAAAATATCATTTTATTGCTATTTATCTCCTCCTTCTCCGATAACGGATTGTTTGTATAGACGTTGCTGATGTATTTCATCAAACCAAGTTCCTTTGCCATGCGCTCGATTCTCTGACCCTTATCAAGCAAACCAGAATATTCTTGCCATGACTGTATGGCAATGGCAGTTAAAGAAAAGCTTAAAACCAATAAAGTCAGTTATTTCAGAGGCAAATTTATTAAAAATATGTTTCTTCCATATATCAAATATCTAGGGCAATTTATAGGCCACTAATAACAAATACAGACAATTCAAATGATAAGAGGATACTTACAATAAAACAGCTCATCCGAAAAGGGTTAAATCAACCAATCATCATCAGTTTTGCGGTGCAAAACAACCAGTAGTTAAGTAGAGTTGATTCAAAAATATACACGCCATAATAGACTTAGTGAAGCTTATTCAAAGCTTGTTGGGGCTACGCCTAAAACAACTTCAATGGTCTTATTACTCTTAGTGCAGACTTTATCCGTCTCTGTTTCTTGCTGTACATAACCGGCCCGAAAAATCCGAGTCCCTATCAATTAACCTATGTGCCTTGTCGCACAGACCGAATCTAGTTTTGCTTGTACTGTTTATTCGTATAGCTTCCGCACATGAGAGAAGTACTTATTAATGTGCAAATTGTAGTATGCTTATCATTAAAATAACGCATGTGACTGATCGCGAGTAATATCAAGCCCTGCAATGAAACGGCAACGCTAATCAGTCACAAAAACTAAATTAAATAGAAAAATAAGCCTAATAACCGTGGCGATGCGGGCTAACAGATGACAATAAAATAGCTTAAAAACGTAAGTTTGCGACCAGTTCAACTAACAGAAAACTCAACAGGCAGGTTTTTTATGAATGATATATCAACTGAACAAAAAGAGACTGAGAAATTGCAGACATTAAAAAAACTGGCGGCTACGGTTTACCTATGTCAGGCACTAACCTTCATGCTTGCAGGCTTGCCATTGCTGGTGGGTGTGGCGATTAACTTCTTCAAGCGAAATGAAGTGCAGGGGACATGGCTGGAATCTCATTTCAACTGGCAAATCAAAACCACTTGGATAACTTTGGCAGGATTTACATTGTCCGGGATTACTTTTGGAATGGGTATCGGTGTTTTTATCCTGATTGCAACAGTGGTGTGGCTGGTCTACAGGATCACTATTGGCTGGTATGCGTTGAATGATGGCAAACCAGTCAATAATTTTAAGTTCAATAGCTAAGGAACGAGCACGAAATAACTTGAGCAACTTATAAAATTGTCGATTCAGGAATGGCAACATAATTCCATTGCCTCAGATGCTTATCAAATACAATTCGCATTGATTCTTTAAACCCCTCCGCAACTTTTCTGCCCGTTTCATAAACCTTGTTAAAAATACAGGCAAAGACTTTTTTAATCCCGCTTTTGTTGTTGTCTTTTCTATTAACTCTTTCATAAATAGATGGCTGATTAAAATCATGCCGGATAATTCACGAGTAATATGAGGAAATACCCGATGTTCAATGGGATTCCATTTAGACGTGTACGGCGGATAATGCGCTATCCGTATTTCAATGCCTATTTCATCCACCAAAGCCTGCAAATCCTGTTTGAAAATATAGTGTCTGGAGGAGTTACTACCGCCACCATCCATCAGCAATAAAATAGATGTTGCCAGAGGATAGTAGAGGCTTCCATAGGTGTTCCACCAGTGGCGAATCGAATCACAGGAAAATTCGCTGGTGTCACGACTCGTCCCAATGTTGACATAGGCTTCGTTGCGCTCAATGTCATAAAGTGTATGAGGCACAGCAACACCTTCGGCTAAGGAAGGAAAATCATGATCATAAACTTCAACGGTTTTAGTGGTATAGACCTTGCCATCGCGAAACAGATTACCTATCAGCTCTTTTTTCTTGGTATCCACGCTGATGACAGGATTGCCTGCAGCAGTATATAAAGCTCTCAATTTGGCGATATTCTCAAATTTGGCATCACGATTTATATGACCGCCAGCTGCTTTCTTTTTCAAGGCCTTACGCTTCACATAATCATTCTTTTTTAATAATTTTCTGACAATATTGCGACTGACTTTAAAACTCTCTTCAGCCAATAGAGAACCAATTTTGGCACACGTCAAATTAGTCCATTTTTTCGCTTCATCCATTGGGTCGCCTGCCGTATGCTCTTTTAAAATAGACAGAAACACGTCATTAATATCCGTTTGTTTTTTAATAACTTGTTTTCGGCCACCGCCCGCTTTTCTATCCCGTTTTTTAGGGATAGTTACCTTCTCATTCAGTTCAATTATCCCTAGCTTAATGGTATTGCGAGAACAGGGAAAACAGTTGAGCAATATAGCTGATTCCACCATAAGAAAATTTTAATGCTTCAACCCCCGCATACCAACGCTTATCTTTTTCGGATAGACGGTTGAACATTTCTTGCATTTTTTTTCAATTTCTATTGAGTAAGCATGCTGCATTATTAAATTATGGGTCAATGTTTTAGTTCTTTAACTTTACCGCATTGCAGCGTCTACTTGCTCAAGTTATTTCGTGCTCGTTCCTAATATAAAAAAATAAGCCGATAACCCTTATAGGAGAGCATGCAAAACCGGGGAATGCACTCAGAGCCGGTGATGTCATCGCCTATGAGGTGACGGAAACAGGTGATTTGCGACAGAGGTTGCGCCGTCGTACTTCCTGATCCATTAACTCGCGGCTCGTATCAAGGCGCTCCAACGTGACCGCTTGCGATGTTGCGTCTTGCGCTACAAAAGCGTAGCGCTTTGACTACCAATATTTCACCTTCAGTTTCCTGCATAATTGCTATCATGAAAATCACTTCTTATGTTTTAATCGGTCAGCTATACTTCTCTCGGTCTGGGGAAGTACGTTTTTTTGCTATATTGGTTTAAGGTCGCCATACGTTTTAGCCTAATGTTGTGCTTTACTGGCAGGACGATACGCCTTGAATTTGCCCCTGCCCCTTATTCTGTGGAACACGATCCATCTAAATGCAGCAGAGTATTGACTGAGTCGCTGGGAGCCACTATAGTTCAAATCATGGAGTTGGGTTCACTATCTTTTCCTCCGATTCCGATCAGTAACCAGGGAGCAAAGCATGCCTTTAGACAATCTTGTCAACCTTGTCATTCTCGTTGCCTTGGTTTTAGTTTTCATGTCACTTCGGATCGTAAAGGAATATGACCGTGGTGTCATTTTCTTTCTCGGTAAAGTCACCGGCGTGCGTGGCCCGGGTCTCATCATCCTTATACCGCTCCTTGAGCAGATGACGAAGGTCACCCTCCGCACGATCACCATGAACATCCCGTCTCAGAAGATCATCACGAAGGACAATGTGTCTATTGACATCGCGGCTGTTGCCTACTACAAGATCATTGATCCTCAGAAGTCGGTCGTTGCGATCGAGGACATTATGACCGCAGTGAATCAGATCAGTCAGACCACTGTGCGCAACGTTGTCGGTCAGTTCTCGCTTGACCAGCTGCTCTCGCAGACGATCGACATTAACCTGCAGATCAAGAACGTGATCGACGCGCACACCGAGCCATGGGGCGCGGAGGTGACAGCCGTCGAGATTAAAGACATCACGCTTCCCGACAATATGCAGCGTGCGATGGCGAAGGAGGCAGAGGCTGAGCGCGAGCGCCGTGCCAAGATCGTCGCTGCAGAAGGAGAGTTCCAGGCGGCGGTAAAACTCGGCGAGGCGGCAGACATCATCGCATTGCACCCGGTTGCACTCCAGCTCCGCACGCTCCAGACCATGGCCGAGATTGCCACAGAGAAGAACTCCACGATCATCTTCCCAGCGCAGTTCATGACGACCGTACAGGAGGCGATTTCGACGATCAAGCAAGATGTCAGCAACAAATAGAAAAAATTCCGGGGGTTAGGTTTACAATCCCCTGCCGCCAAAAAATTCAGATTTGTTCGACAAATTATTGCAGTTACCTTTACCCAAAAAAACAATTCAGCTACCGTTGCAGTGGATAAATGGTTTGTTCTTTTTCGAACAACAAATAAGAAGTGTGCAATGATCGCCGAGATTGTAGAAAACTCAGCGCACTTGCGTGCCACAGTTTAATTCGTTGCTCCTTCTCGACATCGCTACGGTTACCACCCCATTCAAGACTGTGAAAGCCTAACTGTCAGCCCTGAATTGCCCATGGCGCAAAGCCAAACCAGGCAATACCAGTAGATTGAGCAACGTTGAAGTTGCGAGTCCTCCAAGAATGACAATGGCCATAGGCCCTTCAATTTCCCTGCCCGGCTCTCCGCTACCGATAGCGAGAGGCAAAAGTCCGAGAGCCGTCACCAAGGCGGTCATAAGGATGGGGGTGAGACGTTCCTGAGCGCCGCGCAGGGCGGTTTCTCTGTTCCAGGTCAGCCCCTCGACGGAAACCAGATGCTCGTAATGCGATAACAGCATCACCGAGTTACGGAGGGTAATGCCGAACAGCGTGACGAACCCCACCAGCGAACCAATAGTCAGTTCACTGCTCGACAGGAACACAGCCAAGACTCCGCCCACCAGGGCAAAGGGCAAATTGATCATGACCAAAAGCAAGTTCCTACAGTTTCCCATGACGATGGACAGCAGCAGTACAATCCCGACACCGGCTATCGCCGAATGAATCATCAATTCACGCGTTGATTTGGCCTGCGCCTCTGCCGCGCCGCCAAATTCCACGTAACTCCCCGCAGGCAAGGCGACCGTAGTGGCTATCCTTTGCTTGGCTTCGTTCACAAACGAGGCTATATCCCGCCCTGCAACGTTGCAGGTGACGGTTTGAACCCTACGAGCTCCCCGGTGCATTACCACATACCGCCCCGAGTCTTCGTAAATGTCCGCCAGCTCTTTGAGCAAGACATAAACGCCATTCGGACTTCGTAGCGGCAGGTGACCGATGTCCGCGATGTTTTTTCGCAGTTGCGGATCGAGTATTACCGCGACATTGAAAATCCGGTTGCCTTCGTAGATTTGACTGACCACGTCACCCTGATAGGCGGTGCGGATTGCTTCCAACACCTGTACCGAATCGAATCCCCACCGCAACAGGCTATCCTGGCGCAGGCGAACGACCAACCGCGGCGTACCCGGCGGGGATTGTACCTGCACATCGGTTGCACCCTTAACCTGGTTCAGCACCTGGGCGATCTGTTGGGCCTGAGCATCCAGACTATCCAGATCATTACCGACGACGTTAACCACCACCGAAGCGGTATAGCCTGATAGGGTTTCTTCGACACGTTCGGCCAAAAACGTTTTCACCGAGGAATTGATGCCGGGGAACTCTGTCAACACGCGGCGTATATCCGCGAGCGCCTGCTCGGATGCTTCGCCGGACAGTGGCTTCAGGTCGATATTCATTTCGCTGTAGTGCGTGCCCCAGGTATCATCGGCCTTTTCCGCACGTCCGACGCGTTGAGCAACCAAGCTCACTGCGGGAAGTTTCAGCAATGCCTGGCTGATTTGTCCACCGAAACGCAGCGACTCCTCCAGTGAAGTGCCTGGCGCTGCCGATACGTGGATAATGAAATGACCTTCTTTTAGTTCCGGCAGGAAACCCGCACCGAAAAACGGCAACGAACCCAAGGCGGCCAGCATCAGCAGTACCACGCTGCCGATGATGACCTTTGGGCGGCGGTCGATTTTCATCAGAATCCCAAGGTATCGGCGCTTGAGCCAATTCATCAGCGGCGGCTCCCGCTCGTCCAAGTCCTTTTCTCCCAGGAACAGCAAACATAAGGCCGGAGTCAAGGTCAGTGCGACCGCCAGCGAGGCCAGCACGGACAAGATGTAAGCGATGCCCAGCGGGGCGAACAATCGGCCCGCCAGATCGGACATCAGGAGAATCGGCGTAAAGACCAGCACGACCGCGAAGGTGGCATAGACCACAGCACTACGGACTTCGATGGAGGCATCCAACACCACCCGAAGCGGTGCGCGGGGTTGGATCGCGTGGCGGTTGTCCCGCAGTCGGCGGAGGATGTTTTCGACATCGATGACTGCATCATCCACCACCTCGCCGATCGCCATCGCCAAGCCGCCCAGGGTCATGGTGTTAAGGCTGAAGCCGAGCCATTCCAGCACTATCACCGCCGACAGCAACGACAAGGGGATGGCGGTGCAGGAAATCGCCGCCGTGCGCAGATTGAACAGGAACAGCGTCAGGACGACAGCGACCAGCACGGCACCAATGAGCAGCGAGGTTTGAACATTATGGGTGGCGAGCTGTATGAATTTGGCAGGACGAAACAGCACCTGCATTGTCACATCCTGTTTCGTCAGACCTGGCTCGATCTCCTTCAAGGCCTGCTCGACGCGTTCGGTCACCTCCAAAGTATTGGCCCCGTATTGTTCCGAAATGACCAATTGCACACCGGTCTGGCCGTTGATCGACGCTACGCCGATGATGGGTTCCGGCGCTTCCCGGACTTGGCCGACATCGCCCAGTGTGACGTTGGCCCCGTTGCCATGCACGATCACCGTCCTGGCCAGTTGTTCGGCGGTGATGAATTGCCCCTCGCTTTGCAAGACCAGACGCTGGTTGGCGTTGTCGATAAAACCCGCGCCCCGGATGCCGGTGGCGCGGCTCGTCGCGGCGCGAACGTCCTCAATGGAAAGGCCGTATTGGATCAGGCGATCGGGTTGCACCTGCACTTGCAATTCCTTCACTTCGCCGCCGAAAACCGCAACCTTCGCGACTCCGGGTGTCGCCAGAATTCTCGGCTTGAGGGTCCAGTCGGCCAGGGTCCGAAGCTCCATCAGGCTGCGTTTATCCGAACTGAGCCCCACGTCCAGCACTGTGCTCATAGCGGACGTCAGCGGCGAGATAATCGGAGCCTGGACGCCCTGAGGCAGGCGTCCTGACAGGGTCGCCAGCCGCTCGGCCACGACCTGACGATCGCGGAAAATATCGCTGTTCGACTTAAAAATGACGGTAATGACGGACAAACCCTGAATCGAATTTGAGCTGAGACGCTCGATGCCGGCCACGCCGTTGATAGCGTTTTCGATCGATTGCGTCACCAGCACTTCCACCTGTTCGGCACTCAAACCCTGCGCTTCGGTCTGGATGACGACCTGCGGCGGTGCAAACTCGGGGAATACATCGTAATTTGCCTGTTCCAGGGCATAGAAACCATACCCCAACAGTACACACGCCAAGGCGATGACGACACCCCGAAAGCGCAATGAAAAGCGGACGATACCCGCCAATAATCCCGTAGGTTCTCCATTCACGGCTTAATCCCCTTCTTCTTCCATTTGGATTTGGCCCAGCAGCTCTTGGGACAGCAACAGCTGCGCCCCCTTCAGGACAATAGCTTCTCCAGCTGAAAATCCTTGATTAACAAACCAGCCATCGGAAGTAGGCAGGTCTGCCGGCAATTCCCGGCGGATAAATTGTCCGGGGGACGTTTCGATGTAAACCCAGGCTTTTCCCTGCCACCACACCATGGCCGCAGCGGGAATGTTCACGCCCGGAATCGAATCACCCGCAGGCAGAAAAACCGGCATATTCACGCCGGCCGCAAAATCGAATGCTTGGCGCGATACCCGATAAAGCAGCGTCATTCCCTGAAACCTGGGATCGGTGCGCGGCAATCGGGTAATCAAACTGGCTTCAATCGAAGCGTCACCGCTCGTTTGAATACGGGCCGTGTCAGGTAACGAGGCGATGCTTTCTCCCGCCGGAAGGGACACTTGCACCAAGGCCTCCTCCAGGCTCGTCACACGGGTGAACAACGGCGAGCCATTCAATATGGCTTGCACCACAGCTTCACCCCACTGCTGCTGGGCATTGCGCTCAATGGCCAGAGAGACTTCGCGGGTCGCTTGGGCGCGCGCTTCATCGGATCGAAAGGCGGCCTCGGCGAGCTGCATGGCTCGCTCGGAGGTGTTGCGATCATCCGCATGCAAGTCCTTGAGCCTCAGGTATTCCTGCTGCGAAGCCAACACCGTGGCCTGGGCGCTTTCCGATTGCGCCTTGGCCGCTGCATAGGCATTGCGCAGATCAACCCATTCCTGGATAGGTAACACTACACCGAACGCCCGTATCATCCGCTGGTGATTGACCGCTTGGAGCGCTCCTGTGGCGATACCGGCTTTTTGGCGGGCGATTTCTTCCAGGGTGACAACAGCGGCGCCGTCAATGACCGCAACGCTCGCCTTAGACGGCGAGACGGCCTGTTCGCGTTCACGCTCCGTTTCCGATTCCCGACATCCCTGTAAGGCGAAAATCATCAATACCCATAACGCGACTTTTCTCATTCTGATGTGCCCTCCGGGCGCGGTGGGTTACTGGGAGATGGGTGATCAAGCTCGGCGTTCAGCGGCCGTTGCAAGGCGTCTTCCACCAAGCCGAGTGCTTGGTGCGCCCGATTCCAGGCATCCAGACGCGCGAGCTGGATGCTGATAAGTTCCACATCGGCGCTGGTCAAGGCGAGCCGATCGGTCTCGCCGGCGTTGAATTGAGCAGTGACCGCACGTTGCTGTTTCTCACGTGAGGCAAGCAATGCCTCGGCGATAGTCAGTTTATTCGAAGCCATCCGAAATCCGGTGACGGTTTGGTCAATGTCGCCCATCGTCTTGTTTTGCAATGCGAGGAAAATCGCCGCCGCGAGTTTGCGATTGGCTTCGGCCTGAGCAATGGGACCTTCGTTCTGGTTCAGAATGGGTAGCGTCAGAGACAAACCCAGCGACCATTTGTTGTCACCTTGATCCCATTGGTGACCAGGTTTCATCTGGATGTCCGGATATTGCCTGGCAATTTCCAGGTGTAATGCCGACTGGCTAGCGTCGTATTCAGCCAGCGCTTTCAGAATATCCGCCCGGTTGACCAAGGCTAAGCGTCGCAGCCGGTCGCCCCCCAGCGATTCATCCGGCGGCAATCGGGAGAAGGCGTCGAAGGAAAATACTATTCCGTTCAATGCTTGGACCGGCAGTCCCAGAGTCGATGCCAACAGTACCTTAGCCTCAGCGTGCTCCCGTTGCGTTTCTGCCCATAGCAGCTGGGATTGTTGCAAGGCGAGATGGGCTAGCGTCACTTCCGGCTGAGAGACGGCTCCTGCGGAGAGACGATGCGCCAGCAAATCGACCAGACGAGCCTGAATGTCCGCCTGCTTTTGCAAGGCCTCCCGCTTCGTCTGTGCGACGTAAAAGGCTAGAAAAGTCACTCTGACACGGCTACGGACTTGCCAGGCCGTGTTGAGCAATTTGAAGCGAGCCGCGTCTGTTTGGTGTTTGGCCTGATCCAACCGGTAGCCGCGTTTGCCCGCGGTCTCGATCGGGACATTCAGACTCCAGCCCATAGTCCATGGCGAAACCGAGGCGAGCGCATTGGAATTGAATTGCGGGGAAAAACTCACCGTTGGATTGGGCCGCATGCCGGCGGTAATACTGCCCGCTTCGGCGAATCCCAGTTCGGCGCGGGCTACGTCCAAGTCCGGGTGATAATAAAATGCGGTCAGCATGAGACGAGTCAAATCCCAGTTTGCGGGCGGCCATGCAGAGCCGTCCTGCCTGAGATTGGCCTTAAAAAACTCACGCAAACCGGGATCGGCCAGCGTGCGAGCCTCCAGACCGGATGCCGTGACCGAAGCATTGATCGGCTTGTCAGTATACGAAACGCAGCCGCTCAGCGTGAGCGACAACAAAAGAAAGAGAAAAAATAAAGCTGGTCGTGTTTTCATGATGGATAATGATAGAACCATGACCCGGCCAGGAACATGACGCCAAGATTACATTTTTGTCATGTTGGGTGGTGGACAGGAGCGATCTAAGCTGACTGTGTGTAACAGAGGCTTCTGATACGGAGCCAACATTTTAGTTGTCGGGTTATCCTTAAAAAAATTAAATAGTTTGTAACAAAATCGCACTTATTTCGACTGATAAGTCAGGAAGGCAAAAAATGCTTTTCTAATCGTCCATCCATTCAAACTACGAGGCTTAACAGCATGAACAAAAAAACCTTAGCGCTTACCCTTGGCGGTGCAATGGCAACCGCATTAACCGCCAGCCCATTGGTTCACGCGCAAGAAAATCCGTTCGGCATGCAAAAAATCAGCGGTTCGCAAGTCGTTGCTGAAGCCGATACAAAAATGCCTGAAGGCGGTTGCAGTGCCAGCAAAATGAAAGAAGGTAAGTGCGGTGAAGGCAAATGCGGCGCAAACAAAATGAAAATAAAAGAGGCTGGCTGTAGCGGTGCAGCAAAACCTATGGAAAAGATGAAAGAAGGTGGATGCAGCGGCAAAATGAAAGAAGGCGGTTGTAGCGGCAAAATGTAATAAGCGACCCAAGCCGTCAATAGTTTTTGTTGGCGGCTTTCTTTTAAATATCTCAAGGAGATAAAAAATGTCAGTCATGTGCAAAATGAATAGTCAATGCAGTACTACAAAAGGGATGTGTACCCATGAAAAAATGATGTTGGCCGTCATGATGATATCGGCATTAGCGGCAATCGGTCACTGGGTTCTAGGATGGTTTTAAAATCATTATGAAACCCTTTAACATCAATGGCGCTGGATTAGGGCTTCGTCGTGAGCTTTTACCAGCTTTGGAATCGGGTGTTCCCGATTCCATTCAGTTTTTTGAAGTATCGCCCGAAAACTGGATGGATGTTGGCGGCAAATTAGGCAAGATTTTTCGCCGTTATACCGAGCAGCATAGCTTCGTGGCGCATGGTCTTTCCTTATCTATTGGCGGGCCTGCGCCTTTGGATATTGCCTTTTTGCGACGTATGAAGGCTTTTCTCAATGACCATCATTTCGCGCTCTACACGGAACATTTAAGTTTTTGCAGTGATGATGGTCATCATTACGACCTTTACCCAATCCCCTTTACCGAGGAAGCGGTTCGTCATGTTGCTGAACGGATGCGTGTAGCACAAGACATTCTGGAACGACCTATCGCATTGGAAAATGCCTCTTACTATGTGAAACCACCGTTAGCCGAAATGGATGAATTGGCGTTTATCAATGCCGTATTGACTGAAGCCGATTGCCCTTTTCATTTGGACGTGAACAATATTTACGTCAACAGCCTTAACCATAATTACGATGCTGCCGGCTTTTTAAAAGGTTTGTGTGGCGAACGCATTGTTTATGGGCATGTCGCCGGGCATGATTTGGATAAGTCAGGAATGATTATTGACACGCATGGGCAAGCAGCTTGCGATCCGGTTTGGGAATTATTGGCCCTGGCTTATCAAACCTTTGGCGTGTTTCCGAGCTTATTGGAGCGGGATTTTAACATGCCGCCATTTGCCGATCTGTTAAGGGAAGTGGAGCATATTGCCGACCTGCAACATCGTTTTGGAGAACGTTCGTGATGGCTTTTCAAACCGTACAACGGCAATTTTTAGCACATTTGCGCAACCCCGAGCATGAACCGTTGCCAAACGGTTTTGCCGAACAGAGTGCGGAAATTTATGTCGATTTGCTATATAACAAATTCAACGACAGTTTAGAGCTATGTTTTCCTGTTACTCATGACGTATTGGGTGAAACTGCTTGGCAACAATTGCTTAAAGCATTTATTGCTGAGCATCGTTGTAAATCACCTTACTATCGACAAATTCCCGATGAGTTTATTCGGTATTTGCAAACAGAACGGGTAAGCGTATCTGATCCACTGTATTTACTGGAATTAGCGCACTTTGAATGGGTAGAAATGATATTGGCTATTACTGAAGCTGAACCGATCACAGCGTCTACTCTTAGTGCTATTAATGACTGGTTGGCATGTCGCCCGATTTTTGTGCCCATATTGGAGGTGCTACATTATGTCTATCCAGTTCAACGCATCAACGCAAGCTATCAACCAACGATACCACCTGAACAGGTGACGCACATTTTAGGGTTTCGGGACATGGCTGATGTTGTGCAGTTTATTGAATTGCACCCGGCAACCACACGTTTACTTGAAATTTTACAATCTACCGGCTGCACTGTTCGTGAAGCAATAGAACAAATTGCTACTGAATTAGAACAACCTGAACCATCCGCGCTATTCAGTTTCGGCATTGAAACATTGACCCATTTAAAGCAGCAAGGCGCGATCCTTGGTGCGAGAAATGAATTTGAGTAATACCATGAATGAAACAACCTCTTCAACACACTGTGCAGTTTGTCCCATACACATGACCCTGCGAGCATTGTTTGTAATGGCAAAAAAAATGCTGCGCTGGTTTAATAATGATTCAACTGGGTATGCCCCGTTATTGTTGAGGTTACTGTTAGCCTATGAATTTTTGGAAGCAGGGCTAGAGAAATTATCGGGTGAAAACTGGTTTGTAGATTTGGTGTTTCCCTTTCCATTTAATTTATTGTCCGCAGATGTGAATTGGGGGCTGTCTCTTGGGCTCGAAATTATCGCACCTATCGCCTTGATTTTAGGCATTGCCACACGCTTTTTTAGTGTTGCTTTGATCGTATTAACCATAGTCGCCATTGCAGCGGCCCATTGGCCTGAGCAATGGCACTCATTGGCTGAATTGTGGAAGGGTTACGCCATTACCAACCAAGGCTATGGTAACTATAAGCTGCCTTTAATGTATTTATTCATGCTAATGTCCTTACTATTGAGCGGCGCTGGACGATTAAGTCTTGATGCGTGGCTTGCCTGTCGAGCTAAACAATCACATGATGATGGATAAAAACCAGTTAAACGACCACCGAGAAGTGCTGTTACGTTATGCCTTGTTACAGGTGCATAATCATGCAGCCGCCGAAGATGCGGTACATGAAGCGCTACTGGCAGCACTTCAAGCAAATGATGGTTTTCGGAATCAGTCCGCCCTTAGGACATGGTTAATTGGTATTCTTAAACATAAAATCGCCGACCATTACCGGACGACTGAAAAACATCATTCGTTAGAAGACCATTGTGATAACGATGAAAAGGACCCAAACGAAGCCATAGAACAACTGATATTTAACGACAAGGGCCATTGGATCGGTACACCGAGTTCATGGAAACAACCGGATCATGCTTTAGAGCAAAACGAGTTTTGGCTGATTTTTGACTGGTGCCAAAAAAACTTACCCGAACAGCACGGTCGTGCTTTTATGTTACGAGAAATGGTTGGCCTTGAAACCGAGGATATTTGCCAAGATATGAACATCAGCCACAGCGCCTGCCGTGTTTATTTGCACCGGGCGCGGTTAGGGTTGCGGGAATGCTTGGAGCAACGCTGGTTTAATTCAAAAAGGTCACTATGAAAACCTGTAAAGATATTAGCGAACTGTTATCAGAAAGTATGGATCGCCGTTTGACATGGCGGGAGCGTTGGGCAGTACGGATGCATTTTTTCATGTGCCGTTCATGTCAACGGTTTCAGCAACAAATAGATTTCTTGCGAAAGACCGCTGGTCGCTACAAGCCGAAAGATTAGTCGATACAGTATGAATGACCATGTGTAATCCGAGCCGAGCGGTGATAGAGCTACTCATTTTTTCAAAGGAAAATGCAGGGCGTGCCGTGCGCGCCTTCTCCGGGGCTTAAAATACACCTACTTCGTCTTTAAACCCTACAAATCGGGATATAATCACACGGAACCAGACACACAGGTACAAAAATGAAACTGACAATTGGTAAACTAGCCAAACAAGCCGAAGTGACTGTTGAAACCATCCGCTATTACCAGCGTATCGGTATGCTGGATGAACCCGGTAAACCCGGTAACGGTTATCGGCACTATCCACCTCATGCCATCGCCAGAATCCGGTTTATCAAACGCGCTCAACAAGCGGGTTTTACCTTAAAAGAAATTGCCCAACTGTTATCGCTTGATGCCGATCATTGCGCCGATGTGCGAAAAATTGCCGAACAGAAATGTCAGCAAATCGATGCACAAATAAAGGATTTAATGGCTCTTCGTAATGTATTGGATGCTTTGGTAAAACGCTGCCAGAGCGATTCTTCTGCAGAACATTGTTCCCTCATCGATGCACTTTCGACTGCCAGGGATGGCGAAAGTGTCGCAATCGGTACGGAACCGATGCGACCAAATAACTCGGACTCAAAATCCTGAGTATTCAAAAATAATGTAAATTCTGCTTGACCCTGTCCTATAGAACGGCGTTTAGACTCCTATCCGAAGTTTATAAAACCTGACATTTTCTGCATTTATCATACCCTTGCTAAATGCAGCACTCAGACGCTTAGTTTTTATTTAGGAAAATTCTTATGCCTACAGAACATGAAATACCCCCCCAAGAAGACCCATCCTGGCTAGGGATCGGCGCCGTGCTAGCCGCCATTGGCGCATCGGTCTGCTGTGTCGGCCCTTTGCTGCTTATATCCTTAGGGATTGGCGGCGCGTGGATGAGCGCCTTCACTTCAATGGAAACGGTCAGGCCTTATTTTATTATTTTAACCCTGATTTTTATTGGTTTGGGGTATCGCAAACTCTATTTGATACCGGATAGCTGTGAAGAGGGCGAGGCCTGTGCATTACCCGAAGTCAAGCACAAACAGCGGATGATCTTCTGGATTGGCTCGGCATTGATCTTGCTGCTGTTGACCTTTCCCTGGTATGCCCCGTTTTTTATGGAATAAGGAGAATAATGATGATGACTATTAAAACCGTATGTTTAACGTTGAGCTTGTTGGCCACACCTTTATTAATGCAGACAGCCCATGCCGAGGCAACTGTTCCTGATTCTGTGCAAAAGCAAAACAACAGCCAATCGGTCACATTGGATATGCAGAACATGACCTGTGCGATGTGTAAATTCACCATTAAAAAAGCCTTGCAAGGTGTCGAGGGTGTACAAAAGGTGAGTGTCGATGCTGATTCCAAAACGGCTGATATTATGTTTGATCCGCAAAAAACCAGCATAGAAGCCTTGATTAAAGCGACTACAAATGCCGGTTACCCGGCGACTGTTCACCAGCCAAAATAATTCAGGGAATCGTTATGAGGAGACAATCGTGGATATTGAAACTGTGTTTAAGTTAGTGGGCTTTCTGTTATGGCCGTTTTTACTTGCGTTTTTATGCTATCTTTTTGATATAAAAGGCTTCTTGTGCTGTGCTAGAAAAGGAAATCCTCATGTGGACCAAAAAACTGAAAATTGATGGCATGACCTGCCCAAGCTGTGCTGATGGTATCGAGAAAAAACTCAATGCGCTTGAAGGTGTTGCCATTAAAGTTTCTTACCCGGAAGGCATAGCCGCGTTGACGGTTACAGGAGATGCCCGTCTTGAATCACTGATTGAGCAAATTGCGCAAAAAGGTTATCAGGTTAAGGAGATTGACGACAAAACGGCCGACGCCAATAAAAAAACAGCGGCTGTAAACCAAGGCAAGCCGCTCCATGTGGCGATCATCGGCAGTGGTTCGGGCGCTTTTGCCTGCGCCCTTAAAGCGGTGGAAAAGGGTGCCAAAGTGACGATGATTGAACGCAATCCCATCATTGGCGGCACTTGCGTCAATATCGGTTGTGTCCCTTCCAAAATCATGATTCGTGCGGCGCATATTGCCCATTTACAAAAAAATCATGCGTTTCCCGGCATTAAAAAACAACAACCGGTGATAAACCGTAAACAACTGGTTGCCCAGCAGCAAGCCAGAGTCGATGAACTCAGAGCGGCCAAATATGAAAATATTTTAGCAACCCATCCGGAGATTAATCTGATCAAAGGACAGGCACGGTTTAAAAACGCCAATACGCTCATTGTCGATCGGGAACACGGCGAATTCACCGAAATCACCGCAGACCGTTTTCTTATTGCCACCGGATCGTCTCCGGGCATACCGCCCATTCCGGGATTGGCGGGCACACCTTACTGGACATCCACCGAAGCATTGGTGGCGGAAAAACTGCCGGAGCATTTAATCGTCATTGGTTCAGGGATAGTCGCGCTGGAACTGGCGCAAGGCTTTTTACGGCTGGGGTCGAAAGTAACGTTGCTGGCTCGCCATACGCTCATGTATCGGGAAGACCCCGCAATAGGCTCAGTATTGCAAGCCGTCATGGAAGACGAAGGCATGACTATTCTAACCAATACTCAGCCAGAAGCCGTGAGCTATAAAAAGAGCCTGTTCGATTCCGGAAAATTTACCCTGAAAACCCGGTCAGGCCAAATTCTTTCAGGGGATCAATTACTGATTGCCACCGGTAGGCCGCCTAATACGGAAAGTCTGGGTCTGGAAAAAGCGGGGGTTAAAGTCAATAAGGATGGCACTATCAGCATTGACAATCACATGCGCACCAATGTCGAACATATTTATGCAGCCGGCGATTGCACTAACCAGCCGCAGTTCGTCTATGTCGCGGCAGCGGCCGGAACCCGCGCCGCCATCAATATGACCGGCGGTGATGCTGCCATCAATCTGTCGGCGATGCCGTCCGTGATGTTTACCGAACCGCAAATGGCCACTGTTGGTTTGACTGAACGCGACGCACACCTGAACAATATCGAAACCGACAGCCGCCTGTTGCCGTTGGAGAATGTGCCGCGCGCCCTGGCTAACTTTGAAACCCGAGGCTTTGTCAAACTGGTCATGGAAGAAGGCAGCCGCCGCTTGATTGGTGCGCAAATCCTGGCGCCGGATGCGGGCGAGATGATCCAGACGGCGGTGTTAGCCATCCATAACCGGATGACGATAGAAGACCTGGCCGGACAATTGTTTCCGTATTTGACGATGGTGGAAGGCATCAAACTATGCGCGCAAACCTTTAGCAAAGACGTGAAAGAGCTTTCCTGTTGCGCGGGCTAAAGATGAATGCCTGTCTTAAGGATGACAAGCTGATCAGACTCTCAACCCTGGCTGAGCAAACCGGTATCAGCGTTCATTGTATTAGAACCTATATAGATCGAGGTTTGATTCAGGTTAATGACAGAACAGCGGGGGGAATGTTCTTATTTTACGAGCCAGTGATTGAACGGTTACGGTTTATTCGAACGGCTCGCGATGTGGGTGTTCCGTTAGAGCAAATCGACCGTTTATTGGCGGCCCGTAATGATAGGGACGATGGCGCTACGGAAACAAGTCTGGCTGAATTGACTCAATATATTGAAACGTGTCGGGATCAATTAAATTGTTTTGAACAAAGCCTGAAGCAGCATTTAGGTATCGTGCTTTAAGCGAATTATTGTGGAGCATTAAAATGCAAGAAAAATTAAGTCAATTTGGCGGTTTATTCGGTGCCGCGATTGCTGCGGCGTGTTGTCTCGGCATCTCTGTTGTGCTCAGCGCAGTAGGTGCTGTTGGGCTTGGTTTTCTGATAAACGATGCCTATTTGTTGCCGATATTTGTAGGGTTCACCGGTTTAAATTTATGGACGCTTTATCGTTCCGCCAGGAAACATGAAGCGCTATCGGAGGAAGCGATGCTCGCCTTCTGGACTGGTAGTATCGGCGCATTGGTCAGTACCATCGGCTTAGGGCTTACCGTTACGGGGGTATTGCCGGTCGCCGTTATACTGGTCTATATAGGGCTTACTCTTTTTGTCGTCGCCAATATCTGGGATTTTATGATTGGACGCAACAGCCCTGCCTGTGCGGATAACGAATGCAAGACAGAAGACCGGTAACAAACGATGGAGACCCCAATTTGCCCGGCTTGTGGATGCTCATTAGTCAGATTAGGCATCACCAAGGAAAAAGCTGTTCAACATAACTATGCAGGGCAGCAATACTGGTTCTGTTGTAAGGGATGTCTGGCGTTATTCATAACCAACCCTGAATCATGTCTGGCCGAAACATCCGGTTTGACAGTCTGTCCTGTTTGTTTAGCTGAAAAACCGCTTAATGCCACAGTGGCAATGGATTTTAACGGAAAACCGGTTGTATTTTGTCGCTGCCCTCATTGCCTGGATGAATTCAATAAAGATCCACACTATTTCATTGCGCGTTTAGCGTGGCAAACAAACTATGCCGGTGTTTTTGGTGAAAGAATCAGCTGTTGTGGTAAATAAATCGAAACGAAGCAAGGCGGAACAATGAAAACAAGTTTAAATAACACGGCTCACTTATCCAAGTGTGATAATACGTCTTGTGATACCTCTTTAACGCAGCAATATTCCGACCAATCCCTGTCGCAGGGAAGGCGTTTAACCGGTTGGTTTTTTGCGTCTTCAGCATTACTCGCCTGTCCTTGCCATATTGCTTTTTGGATCATGCTGTTTTCCGGGACAGCATTGGGTAGTTTCTTTTCCGAACAGACGGTAACTGCCGTCATGGGTTTTTCGGTGATATTCCTGATTTCGTTAACCGCAGCACTGTTGGCGTTTAATAAAATTAAGCTATAGAGACGCGCACATCGCGTCTCTATAGCTTTCTGCCTAGATGGATTGAAGCTTAAGTGTCCAGAAAGTTTACCAATATCCCAACCAACATGGTGATGGGTTTCCTCGGTGCAGGTAAAACCACAGCCATTCTTAATTTGCTTAAACAAAAACCAGCTAACGTAAAATGGGCAGTATTAGTCAATGAGTTTGGGCAAGTTGGCATTGACGGCGCCATCTTCGCGGCTTCGGGTGCGATAGTCAGGGAAGTGCCGGGAGGTTGTCTGTGTTGCTCGGTGGGGCTGCCTTTTCAGGTTGCTATTAATCGCTTGATAACGGAAGTCAAACCGGATCGTTTGCTCATTGAACCAACCGGTTTAGGCCACCCAAAGCGGGTATTGGATATGCTCACCGACGGGTATTTTCGGACTGTGCTGGATGTGCGCGCCAGTATTTGCCTGGTTGATCCGAGAAAGTTAGGCGACAGTCGCTACACGTCGCATGAAAACTTTGTCGATCAAATCGCCTTAGGCGATGTGCTGGTCGCTAATAAAATGGATTTAGCCGACAAGGCAGCGACTCAGCTGTTCGAGCGTTGGGCCGATGGCAGCCGCCCACGTAAAGCGGTTGTTGCTCAAACCGTTCAAGGGCAACTGGATGTTGCCTGGCTGGATTTAACAAGAAACCCGGCAAGGCAAGCTGCTTTTCCTGATGCCCATCAAGCTGGATCGATCCAAATTGATGCAGATTATAGGCGAATGACCCGTAAGAGCGCGTTAGCGAATTCGCCCCTACAAAATGCAGCGGATGGTTACCAGAGTTATGGCACTGTATTTCCAGAACACAGTTGTTTTGATTATATACGTATAACACGGTTATTAAACCAACTGAAGGCGGAAAGAATAAAAGCCATTTTCGCGACCAACAAAGGCTGGTTCATTTTTAATGCAGCGGACGGGTTAATGACTATCGTTCCGTGCAAACCTTCAGCGAATAGCCGGATTGAAATAGTCGCTACCCAAAATAACTGGCAGGATATTCCGTCTGCATTAAATCAATGTATTGCAAACAGCTGTTCGGACTCGGATTAAGAATCCCTTTCTATCGGAAAGCCAGCTAGGAACAGATTCCGGCCTGCTTTAAAGTAGACTTTGTTACCGCTTTTTTAACTTTATGCTTGACTCTGTTCTTGAGTACGGCATTTATTATTTCAATCGAGCTTTGGTTTTTTTCATAGTCATCAGTCAGACGATTATTTTTCCTCTTCAGGAAAAAATAATCGTCCTTTTTTATTCAGCAATAAGCACGTTTATATCTCTTTCATATTCTAACTGAGCAAGTTTAGCCTTGATTCAACAAGGGTTAAATTTTGATCAACGATGGTTTGTTTTTCATAACATATTAGGGTGAATAAAATGACAGATTTTATGTTTTTTGTTTTTACTAAAATTTTAGGTATTGACCTGAAAGACGCGCACGACATACCTTGGGGCACGCAATTTTTCTTCTACCCGGTCATTGGTTTTCTCATTGCCATTATCGTACTTAAATTCATCGGCAATGAAGAAAAAGAAGAAGAGAAAGTAACAAAACCTACATCCGATAAACAATAAACTTTGTTATCTGGCGCCATAAATATGCAGATTTTTTAATATTTCTGATCATTCAATGCGTATTGCAAACCCCATCTAATCTAGCCTTAGATGTTTATTCCATGCGGCGCAATCTATGTGGTTAAGTGAGTGATAACACGCGTAACGCTTTAGCAGCATTAGCAAATGCTCAGCATAGATCACAAATTAGCAAGCTTTTTCAAATTTACGCTTGACTCTGTTCTTAGATACGGCATTTATTATTTCAATCGTGCTTTGGGGGGTATAACTTGGCTGTCGATTAGCTTTTTTCCCATTAGGAATGATCTTATCGGCGGCCCTCTTTTCAGAAATAAGCACGTTTATATCGATTTTTTAGGTCTATGTCCTGAGGCTCAAATAGATGATTACACAAAAACCATTCAATTCTATAAGCGCCGCTTCATTTTTTGGAAAGGAAAACACCATGATGCAAGTGAAATTCGGAGTCGGACTCGTTGATAGGTGGCGACACCACGGTCGCGATTGGGCTTCCCTTTATGACACAGCACTATTGGCGTTGATGGCGGCCGGTTTTGGCAGCGCAGCCATCAGCCACCTGTCGGTGTTGCACTTCCTGAGTCCGATCTTTAACTTCACAGCGGTTAATTGTCTCGTATTTGCCCATAGCAAGCTTTATCAGTCATCCGCTCATACTGGCGAGACTGGCCCAAAGCCTAAAAGAGAGCGTCTGTATAAGACACTGTTCTGGATTACCGCGACGCTCACGCTAGCGATGGTCGGCTTGCCGAGTATTTACTATCTGCTTTTGGGAAGCGTTGCGGGCCTGCTTTCCGGACTGTTCGGCATCGGCGGCGGCATTATCATTGTCCCCTTCCTGGTCTGGCTTTTTTCGGCTCAGGGGATTGCGCCGGACTTGGTCATGCTGATGGCCGTGGCGACTTCGCTAGCCACTATCATCGTCACCTCAGCGGCTTCCCTTCAGTCTCACCACCTTCTCGGTGCGGTTGACTGGCTGGTCGTGAAGCAACTGGTGCCAGGTGTCTTGGTCGGTGCTCTGCTGGGTTCGGTCGTCGCGGACAGCTTGCCGACCGATCTTTTTAAAACGCTGTTCGCCTTCTTTCCGTTATGGGTAGCTTTTCAGCTGATCAAACCCAACTTGCCAGCGCTCGATCCTGATAAGTCGCCTGGCGACCGAAACCTTGTCGGCGCAGGCGGCATCATCGGTGTACTTTGCACCCTCTTGGGCGCCGGCATCGGGGTCATCATCGTCCCTTTCCTGGTCAAGCGCCAGTTTCCCTTGCGCCAAGCTGTGGCCGTTTCCAGCGCCTGTGGATTATCCATCGCTATCGTCGGTTCTTTCGGCTACATCGCCCTAGGCTGGGGCAACGCCGGTCTTCCTGGCTGGAGCCTGGGTTATCTCTATGTGCCTGCATTTCTCTGCATCGTGACCAGTAGCCGGGTATTCGCCCCAATGGGGGCGCAACTCACACATAAGCTGCCGACCGAGAACCTGAAAAGGATATTTGCGCTGTTCTTGTTCGCGGTCGGGATACGGCTGCTTTGGCAGACTGTCGTCTAATCATCCGCAATCACTCTATAAACACACAAACCTTAACAATCAGATTTTAACTATTAAACACCCAATCTTTATGTGTTTATCGCACATTACATGGGTAAGGATGACACAGTATGATAAATGGTTGGCTTAAAATTGCCTTGCAAAAAAATATTCTAATGCGTGCGATCAAGGTTGCGCTGGTGGTTGGTTCCATTCTGATGTTAATCAATCACGGTGATGTAATACTGAGTAATGGATTATCGATAAAGGAACTCATCAAAATTACTTTGACCTATTTAGTACCCTATTGTGTTTCGACCTATTCAAGCACTGAAGCGGTTTGTGCTGCTGAAAACATGCCCAGTATTAATAAATTAATGTGGGAACTTCTCAAGCAGAAAAGCTCCGAATTAGCTCACTGCTCAATAACTATCTTTAATTTGTTCATCATCCGACTGCAACAAATAAAAAATAATAATCAAAACACTTAACGAGTTGCACTTATGAGAAGCTATCAAAAACAGCAGTTCTCTCGTTATTCTGCCCCTGTGGTTCAGCCGGACAACAATATCTTGGCGAAAAACTTTGCGTATTTCACGCCTTGGCTTTTTGTATTCACCCTTATCTGGATTGCCGGTTACGCGTATATATTTCCAGACCCAATCGGGCTTGCCGCCAGCCATTGGCCGCTGATCATCGTGGGTTTGCTCGGGGCATTCATCGGCAACACTACCGCGATTGGGGGCGGCATTGTTTTTATCCCTGTGCTCATGTTCGCTTACAAAGTGGATCCCGTCAGCGCTTTGAAACTCGCGTTCGTCACCCAAGCCGTCGGCATGACCAGCGGTGCATCCGGTTGGCTGCGCCGTGGCGAAGTACCGTTGCAGCTTTTGAAGTGGACTGTACCGGCGCTTATTATTGGAACAATGATTTCCACATTTTTGATCCATCCCCAGCCGATGCTGGTCAAAGGGCTGTTTGGTCCCATTGCGTTTCTGACCGGCTTGCTAACGCTCATCACGCTTGATCGAAAAGGCGGGCGAATGGAGCTTCCTGTAAATGCCCATATCCCAATCGTCCTGGTTTCTTTCATCGGCGGCATGATTACCGGCTGGGTTGCGATTGGCGAGGGCGAAATCATCGCCGCCTTTTGTATGCTCGCTTATGGCCTTAACGCTAACCGGGCAATCGGTCTGGGCGTGGTATTGTTGTCGTTAAACTCACTTTTGCTTGCCTTAGTCCATGCCTTGTATTTTGGCGGCGTACCCTGGGACATGGCGGTATTCACCATGCTTGGCGTACTCTGGGGCGGACGGCTGGGGCCATTTCTCGCGCAATGGATTTCCCCGCGCACGACAAAAAAGGTTTTCGCCTTTATCGCGTTGCTCGATGGTTTTATGATTACCCTGCAGGCGAGTTATGTAATGTTTTTTCGGTAAAGTATTTTAAGACCCCGCTTCCCGGCTGCATGGACAGATATTTGCCGGGAACACGAAGAGCCGATTAATGTTGAGGCTGATGCAGAATGATTGTTATCTTGATAAGCCAAGTAAAACAAATCCTTCGTATCTTCTGTGTTCTTCGTGGTGAATAGGGTAACTCGCAATAAATAAAATACCTGGCTATTAACACGGATGCCAAAAGTAGGCACCTCTACGACTTGTATGATGAAATTTAATAAAATATTGGTCAAGGAGATCAAGTAAGCTTTAACGGTTTATTGGGAGGCCGTCCCACCCACACGACTACTGGTTGTCTTTTGGTTGTCGGATCAATCCAATGAGCGCCATCGCGCAAAAGACCGCACCCGCATAAAATGTGAACGACGGTCCGAACCGATCCCACACCAACCCGGCAAGTACGCTGGCAATGAGCATGGCAAACCCGCTCATCAGGTTGAAAAATCCATAAGCTGTGCCCCGTAAGTCGTCGGGCGCGGTATCGGCCACCATGGTCGCCAGCAAACCCTGCGTCATCCCCATGTGGATGCCCCAGAGGGCGACACCAATCAGCACTACACCCCAATGATCGTTGGTGGCCAGGACCAGATCGGCCGCGATCAGAACGATGAGGCCAAGCGCCAGCAGTTTGGCATGGCTCATTTTGTCGGAAAGCTTGCCGAACGGATAAGCCGAAGCCGCATAGACCACATTCATCGCCACCATGACCAGCGGTACTAGTGCGATGGGAATGCCGCCTTGCTGTGCACGCAGAACTAAAAACGCTTCACTAAAACGGGCCAGCGTGAAAATGGCACCGATACTCACCACCCACCAATACCTTCGGTCGAGGCGTTTCAGATTTTTCCGGCGGATCGGGTTGGTACGCTTGCCAGCCATAGGGTGCTCCGGTTCCTGCACGCCAAACAAGAGCAGTGCGACCGCCATCAATCCGGGGATTACCGCAACCCAAAATACCGCTCTGAAGTCATTTTCCCAGAGCAGCATCAGGCCGACCGCCAGCAGCGGCCCTAAAAATGCACCCACCGTATCCAGAGACTGGCGCAGCCCAAAGGCGGCACCTCGCAGGTGTGGCGGGGCAATGTCCGCGACGAGTGCATCGCGCGGGGCTCCACGCACACCTTTCCCCACTCTATCCAACAGCCTGGCCGTCAATACGATGCCAATACCGGGCGCTAAGGCGAACAACGGCTTGGTCAATGCCCCCAAGGCGTAGCCGGCCAAGGCAAGCCCTTTGCGTCTGCCGAGATAGTCGCTCAGCACGCCCGAGAATACTTTGACAATCAATGCCGTGGATTCGGCCAACCCTTCGATCAGGCCCACCGCGAAGGCGCTTGCCTCCAGTGTTGTAACCAGGAACAGAGGCAGCAGGCTATGGATCATCTCCGAGGAAATATCCATCAGTAGACTGACGAAGCCGAGTACCCAAACGCCCGAAGGAATTTGACGCAGTATACTATAGGTGATTTTTTCGGTCATTGAACAAAGGGAAATGCAAAGTGGCGGTCGTACCTTTACCGGGTTGGGATTCGATGCTCACCGTCCCCCCGTGCATCGCCATGATGGATCTGACAATAGCCAAGCCCAGCCCGGTACTGTGGGAATCGGCAGAGCGAGCCTGATCGACGCGGTAGAAGCGGTCGATTACTTTTGGGAGATGCTCTCGCGCAATGCCACATCCGTTATCACTGACATGGATAGCCACGCCATCTGCGCTTGGGGAAGGCTTCACGGCCAACTTGATCTGTCCACCCGAAGGCGTATGGCGGATAGCGTTGGCGAGCACGTTAGTGATCGCACGCCGGAACAGGATGGGATCGGCTTCCAGACCGGCCTCGCCCTCACATTGAATCATTACCCCCTGTTCTTCGGTCACGGCTTCGTAAAAATGACGAATCGCCTCCAGTTCTTGGCGCGCATCGAGCCGGGCCAGTTGCAGAGAAACCTCGGCGTTGTCTGCGCGGGCCAGGAACAACAGGCTGTCGATCATGCGGGAGAGTCTGCCGCACTCCTCCAGACTCGATTCCAGCACATCGCGATATTCGGCCTCCGAGCGAGCACGTGCAAGCGTAACTTCGGCCTCACCCATCAGATTATTGATCGGCGTGCGTAGCTCATGCGCTAAATCCGCGGAAAACCGGGTAAGCCGGGTAAACGAGTCTTCCAGGCGTCCGAGCATTTGATCGAAGGCTTCGGCAAGCGTCCTCAGTTCCCGAGGCCATCGAGCCGGCTCGATGCGTTCATGCAACTGACTCGCAGTAATGCGTTGAGCGGCGCGGGTGATGTCCTGCAAGGGCCGCATGCCCCGGCGTGCAACTAGCGCACCGAGCAGTGCTGAAAGTAATATCCCGAGCGGCAGGATCATCGCCAGTTTGCGCTGGTAATCGGTGAGTAGTGCATCTTCACGAGAGACATCCAGCGCCACCTGAATCACGCGGGATTCACCCGCCTCATTAGTTGCTTGCGCCGCCAACAGGAGGTAGGGATGACCGTCTGCCGTGTGCCACTGTAAGCTGTTCTCGACCAAGTCGCCCTGTTTCGTCTCGGTAGTGGACACTGTGAAAATCGTAGCGGGAACAACCTCTGCCATACCTGGCGTTTCGATCACCACAATACCCTCGGGTTCGAGAATGCGTGAAAAATAGGCATAGTAGGGTATGACCTTTGCGCTCACTGCCTCCCATTGAACTTCCTGTTCAAGGGCAGTCTGATTATCCCCATGCTCTTTTAAGAGTATTTGCAGAGTATGCACTTTGTCGGCGAGAAACTGTTTGTCTTCCTCGCGGAGGTTGATCACTACCGCCTCGTATAAGAACGCGGTGACCACAATCAGCAATACGGACGCAGAGAGGGTGTAAAGCAGCGTTAGCCGCCCGGCAATCGAACCGGGGTCTCGGTCGGTCTTAGCGTTCTTCAAGGACGTAGCCTACACCGCGTAGTGTGTGAATTAGTTTTTTCTCGAACGGGTCGTCCACCTTGCGGCGTAACCGCCTTATGGCGACATCGACCACGTTGGTATTGCTGTCGAAGTTCAAATCCCAGACCTGTTCCTCGATGAGAATTCGAGAAATGACCTCGCCGTGCCGGCGTGCGAGCAGGGAAATCAAGGAGAACTCTTTCGGAGTCAGAGCGAGCTTGCTGCTGGCGCGGGAGGCTTTAAACCGCAACAGATCGATTTCCAGGTCGGCTATGCAGAGCAGTTCCGGTTGTTGTGCCGGGCTACGCCGCAACAGGGAACGCACGCGGGCCAACAGTTCCGAAAACGCGAACGGTTTGACCAGATAATCATCCGCACCCAGTTCCAAGCCTTTGACACGGTCATTCACTGCGTCCCGAGCGGTTAGAAACAGCACAGGCATCGACTTTCCACTTTTCCGAAGCTCCTTAACCACTGTCCAGCCATCCATGAGCGGTAGCATGACATCGACGATGACCACATCATAATTACCGGTCGTGGCGAGAAAAAGACCATCCTGACCATTCCGGGCATGATCAACCACAAAGCCATTTTCGGTCAGTCCCTTTTGCAAATAGGCGGCGGTCTTGAGTTCGTCTTCGATGATGAGCAGGCGCATGATAGTCAAACTATAACGATTCAGAGTGTTTCAAAACTAGGGCTTTATTTACGAAGATCATGAAGAGCTGGTTTAGGTTGAGTCTTATATGAGATGGTTGTTATGTTATCTTGATTTTCGAATAAGTAAATCCAACCTTATCAACAAATTTTATGCCCTCTGTGTTCTTCGCGGTGAATTAGTGAATATATCGAGTTGTTTTATAACTGCGAACGACTTCATCTGGCCTATAGACATCGGATGATATTCAGAAAACGGTCATTTTGTAAAGCACAGAATCTCATTGAGCACTACTATTTTGGAACAATCCTATTTAGTGTGTAGCAGCCTCAATCCATTTGCAACAACTAATAAAGAAGCCCCCATATCCGCCGCAATGGCTTCCCATAATGTTGCAAGCCCTGCAAAAGCCAATAAAGCAAAAGCGGCTTTGATAGAGAGTGCGAAAACAATATTTTGCCGAATAATCGCCAGTGTTCTTTTGGAATGACTGATTAGCCAAGGGAGCTTGGAGAGGTCGTCGCCCATTAATGCAATATCCGCGATTTCTATCGCCGCATCCGAACCCAATACGCCCATGGCAATACCCAGATTGGCCCGGCCCAGTGCCGGAGCATCATTAATACCATCGCCGATCATCGCAACCTGTCCGTATTTTTCGATCATTTGACTAACAATCTCAACTTTATCGGCTGGCAACAATTCCGCATGTATTTCATCAATACCGATTTGTGCCGCTATGTTATTAGCCGTAACCCAATTATCACCGGTCAACATCACCAAGTGCTTGATTCCCTTCTGTCTGAGGGATTGCAAAATCGTTTTGATTTGATCACGAGGTTGATCGGCGACGGCAATCAAGCCACAAATGTGTCGGTCATTGCCAATCGCAATAACGGTTTGACCGGTCTGTTCAAGTGCAATCGCTTTTTCACTGATTTCCGGAACTTCCTGACTACGCTCTAATAGATAACGACGCGATCCCAACCAGAAATCAGTGCCATTAAATAGTCCGGTTACCCCTTTACCAGGCAGAACCGTCACGTTGTCTGCGGTGGCAACACTGATACCCCGATTTTCTGTGTAGCGTAAAATGGCTTTAGCCAGCGGATGATTGCTTCTTGCTTCCAGTGCAGCAGCACGACTTAACAGTTCTGCTTCGCTATGACCATTAAAAGGGTAAATTCCGGTGACTATTGGCTCACCGCAGGTCAGTGTTCCGGTTTTATCAAAAGCAATCGCATTAAGATGGGCCGGTGCTTCAATATAAATGCCGCCTTTGATCAGAATACCTTGCCTGGCTGCGCTAGCCAATGCAGCGACAATACTGACCGGTGTTGAAATGACCAACGCACAAGGGCAGGCAATCACCAGTAACACCAAGGCACGGTAAAACCACTCGTTCCAGATGCCCTCTAAAAACAACGAAGGGATGATAAACACGGCCAGTGCTAAGATCATCACCGCCGGAGTATAAATGCGAGCAAACTTCTCCACCCATTGCTCGGCTTCCGCTCGCTGGCTATGGGCTTCTCCCACCAGACGGATGATATGCGCCAGTGTGGTATCCGAGACGAGTTTGGAGGATTTGATCTCCAGCGTCGCTTCACCATTGACACTTCCGGCAAACACTTCATCGCCAACTTGCTTGGCGACAGGAATGCTTTCACCGGTAATAGGTGCCTGATTGACCGAACTGAAGCCGGTAATCACGTCACCATCCAAAGGGATTTTATCGCCTGGTGCTACTATAAAACGGCTGCCGATACTGACTTCTGCGACGGCTACCCTGTATTCCAGCCCGCTTTCATCCTTGATCGTAACCGTAGAGGGTGCCAAATCCAGTAACGCCTCTACCGCATGGCGGGCACGGCCAATGCTCCAGCTTTCAATCGCCAGGGACAGTGAAAATAAAAAACTCACGGTGGCCGCTTCAAACCACTCATCAATGAATATGGCACCGATGACGGCCACCATCATCAGCAAATTCATATCGGCACGCAATCGTTTCAGCGCATAAAAAGCTTTAACCATCACATGCCGAGCACCGAAAATCACCGCCAGACCAAACGCGATTTTTTCAGGTAAAGGCATAGCTTGCTGAGTATGTGCGTTAAATAAGCTAGTGAGATATTCAGTGATAATCGCCCAGTGTAGCGACCAATTTTCAGGGTGGCTGAGAAAAGTTTGCGCATCACTAAACCCACCGGCCATAGCGATATGAATCAACATGCCGACCATGATAAGCAAACCGCTGAGTGTGGTATAAACAGTCTTCGAACGGTGTAGTTGTTTTACATCAGCTTGTGCCTGACCCGCTTGCCAGCGAGTCGCCTTCATACCGGTTAAGGCAACCGCTTTAATGATGGTTTTTTCAGTTACAGGCCCAGCTTCAGGCAATAGGGTCATTCGCCCATTTAAAACATCAAACGCCAGCTTGTCACTGCCACCCACTATGGGGCCAATCGCGTTTTTTAAAGTAGCGACTTCTTCAGCGCAGTCCAGGCCTTCTATCTTGAAAGTCATGCCAATCACAGGCATGGATACGGTTGGCTGACTGGTATCCGGTTTCTTTCCTGCACAACCGCAGGATTTTTCCGATTGATTGCATGAATTCATAATTCTTGTACCGTAAAAATATGTGTGGCGATTCACCTGTATTGATGCAGCAACAGCATAAGGAGGTTCAATTTACGTGACTGTTGCTACTTGTGCATTTGATGATTTGAATGCCCTGAAATAGCATGACGTGCGTGGTCACTTAATTGGGCGTCGAACCATTGATGAATGGCATTGATAAGGGCGGGACTATCTGTTGAGTAATTAATTTCTGCTCCGTCAGGTAACTCTTTATACACAATATCAATTTGATTTGGCTTTGCCTTGCGCAGCTCATCCAAACCAGGCATGGTGTCACCGTGAATTTTTGCAGGATTAGAAAAATTACCTTGCTTAAATTCATCGGAAATCTTGGTTAGATGCTCGCGTATTAATTTAATTTGCTCGGTGTTGGCCGGGTCTTTGACGATGACCTGTTGCACTCCTCCTTTCGCTGTTTTAGAAAAAACATGGGTAGTCTGTTCTAACACAAAGTGCATCACATGAGAACCACGCTGTACTACTTCATCAAGTCGTTGTTCGCTGGCTTTTTCCACTGCTTGAGCGGGAATTGTTACCAATAAAGCGATTAAGATAGGTACTACGGTTAATTGTTTCATTAATTATTTCCTTTTTTAGAGGGATAAACCCAAAGTGTAATTAAGCATTTTTTACCAACAGATAATACCCAAATAGCTGAACATTCCCAATTGAAGTCATGTGTTCTTCAGTGCGTTGTTCAACAAGAGTGAAATTTTTTCCTAATTCGTTTTTTAACTTTGTTTTATCGTATTGAACGATGCTTAACCCACTGCACATCGTAGGGCCTCCAATAGAAAAAGCAGCAATAATTATGTGTCCACCTACTTTGACTGAAGCATTTAACACGTCTATATATTTTTTGCGGTCGCTTTCATCAGTTAAAAAATGAAATACCGCACGGTCATGCCAAATGTCATAGTATTTAGGGACGGAAAACTTCGTTACGTCCACAACTTGCCAGTCTATTGAACTTGCTTTATTACCTAACCGCTGTTTTGAATGTTCAAGGGCGTTAGCGGATAAATCTAAAACTGTTAAATGGTTATAGCCGCTTTCTAAGAGATAATCACATAATGTTGATGCCCCCCCTCCCACATCAATGATTGAATCAGCGGTTGATAATGAACATTTTGCGATTAACTCAAGGGAGATCGTCGGTTTCTGTTGATACCAACTCACCTCAACAGGAGATTTACTTTTATAAATAGCTTCCCAATGTTCTTTTCTGTTCATTTTGATCCCATTAAAAAGTAAGTATCTTATCTGATTCACTGATAATCTTATGGAGGTCAAACAACGTTGAAACTGGACATATTTCTGTCTCTTCAAGCTCCCTCAGCTTAAGGCAGGTTCCACAGGCGTGGATTTTTCCACCTGCTTCGATAAATTGCTTCATTTCCGCAGAAACATTAAATTTGTGTGTATCAAGCGTTTCGCTTTCTACGCCTTTCCCGAGAAGAAAAACCTCAACTTCATCGCCTTTTTTAAGTGCAAAAGACGATAGCCTGAAAGCATTCCATACGGTTTCCGAATCATTCGAATAGATAATTATTCCTAGTTTCATAATTTGACCCTCATAATTTGTAGTTAAACAGCCTCTAAAGGTGCTTGCTTGCATGGATATGATGTATCACCAAGCTCAAATTGAACGGTAGTGTGCTGAATTTCAAACCGTTCGCGTAATTCATTGTTGATTCGAACAAGAAGCTCATCATCAATAACAGCATCTGGCTTGACCAAATGTACTGTTAATGCCGTTTCAGTCGTACTCATAGCCCAAATGTGTAAATCATGCACTGCTTTAACGCCTGGAAGACTAGCGAGATAAGCCTCAACTTTGACCGGTTGAATACCCACTGGCACTGCATCAAGAGCAAGGTTTATTGATTCGCGCAATAAACTCCATGTGCCAACACCGATAACAATAGCAATTACAAGGCTCATGGCAGGGTCTAACCATAACCAGTTCGTAAAGTGCATGGCTATGGCTGCCACAACGACACCCAGTGAAATAACAGCGTCAGCTACCATGTGTAAATATGCCCCGCGAATATTTACATCTTTTTCTTTGCCTGACATGAACAACCATGCCGTAAATCCGTTGATGAGGATTCCGATTGAAGCCACTAAAATTACGATGTCACTTGCTACTGATTGAGGATGGTCAAATCTAAGAACAGCCTCCCACGCAATAGCACCCACAGCAACAAGCAAAACCAGCGCGTTAATCAATGCGACCAAGACCGAAGTACGGCGCAAACCATAAGTATGACGTTGCGTTGGCAGTTTTCGCACTAAAATGCTTGCACCCCACGCGAGTAACAAGCTCAAGACATCGCTGAGATTGTGACCAGCATCAGCTAACAGCGCAAGAGAATTGGAAAGCAAGCCATAAACCACCTCAACCACCACAAAACCAACGTTAAGCGTAACCCCAACTGCGAATGCACGATTAAAGCTTTTGGAAGCATGGTTATGATTGTGGCTATGGTCGTGACCATGTCCATCGCAATGATCGTGGGAGTGTTTATTCGTCATGTATTAATTCTCTTTATAGTATATAAAATTCTATGGATGTCATGTTTACCAAGCCGTTTTAACTTTTCCGCACAAAGCAACCGCTCTAATCCTATCTATCTAATCACCTATAATCTGTTCCTTTTTATCATTACGATGTGCAAACCAATATAAAATTGGCAGCACCAGCAAAGTCAGCATCGTTGACGACAGAATACCGCCGATGACTACGGTTGCCAGGGGACGCTGTACTTCGGCTCCGGTTCCCGTGGCAATCGCCATCGGCACGAAGCCAAACGATGCCACTAACGCTGTCATTAATACCGGCCTTAATCGAACCATCGCACCCTCGCGGATCGCCTGTACCAGCGCTAAACCATCTTGGCGCAATTTATTGATAAAGGTAATCAATACCAAACCATTGAGCACCGCCACGCCGGAAAGCGCAATAAAACCGACGGCCGCCGAAATCGACAAGGGAATATCCCGCAGCCACAGTGCAATGATGCCACCGGTCAGTGCAAACGGCACGCCGGTGAACACCAAAAGGCCATCACGGAAATTGCCGAAAGTGGCATACAACAGCAGAAAAATAATCAGCAACGCCACCGGCACCACGATTTGCAGCCGCTCGGTGGCGGCGATCATCTGTTCGAATTGACCGCCCCAGGCAATCCAGTATCCGGCAGGTACCTTGACCTCAGCTCCGATTTTCTGTTGGGCTTCCGCCACGAAAGAGCCTAAATCCCGACCACGCACATTAGCAGTCAGAACAATCCGCCTTTTACCATTTTCACGACTGATTTGATTAGGCCCTTGAGTCAATTCAAAGTCCGCTACCGTGCCAAGCGGAATAAAGGCTTGTTGTATCGGAGCCTGTTGCTGAGTAGGCAACGGTATGGGGATTTGCCGCATCGTTTCAGGGTCGCTACGCAGTTTTTCCGGCAGGCGTACCAACAGCTCAAAACGCCGGTCGCCTTCAAAAATCTCACCGGCTCTAGCTCCACCCATCGCCGCTTGAACTGCGGCCTGAACATCTGCGGTATTCAAACCGAAGCGTGCCAGCATGTCCTGTTTGATCTGTACGGTCAATAACGGCAATCCGGTCGCCTGTTCGACTTTAACATCCGAAGCGCCTTGCACCTTTTCCAGAACCTTGCTCATTTGCCCTGCTATTTCCAGCAGACTCTCCAGATCGTCACCAAATACCTTGACCGCGACATCAGCTCGAACACCGGCTATCAATTCGTTAAAGCGCATTTTGATTGGCTGGGTAAATTCATAGTTGTTGCCCGGCACCTCCTTGACCGCCTGTTCCAGCGCAGACACCAGGTCGGCCTTGGAACGGCCTGGATCGGGCCATTTAGAGCGTTCTTTCATCATAATTAACGTGTCTGCCACGCTGGGCGGCATCGGGTCGGTCGCGATCTCAGCGGTGCCGATCTTGGCGAACACCCGTTCAACTTCCGGAAAAGTAGTAATTTTCTTCTCCAGCGTATGTTGCATCTCAACTGCCTGCGATAAACTGGTTCCCGGAATGCGCAAGGCATGTAGGGCGATATCGCCTTCATCCAACGTGGGCATGAATTCCGATCCCATGCGCGTAGACAACAGCAAACTCAAGACAACCAATACCGCAGCACCCGTCAAAACCACCGGAACATTTGCCAATGCCCGATCTAACAGCGGCTGATAGATTTTATGTGCGAAACGCATCAGCGGATTTTCCTTTTCGCTAACCCGTTCACCGATAAAGATCGCGAGCGCGGCGGGAATAAATGTAATGGAAAGCAGCATTGCGCCCAACAAGGCGGTCACAACGGTAAACGCCATGGGCTGAAACATTTTGCCTTCGACGCCTGACAAGGTGAATATCGGTAAATACACTGTCATGATAATGGCCTGACCGAACAGTAACGCACGCCTCGCCTCATGGGAAGCACTGAACACCGTTTCAAGTCGCTCGGGCAATGACAATGGCCGCTGCAAGCGGTGTTGTTCGATCGCCAGACGACGGATGCAGTTTTCCACGATGACCACAGCGCCATCGACAATAATTCCGAAATCCAGTGCGCCGAGGCTCATTAAATTGGCGCTCACACCTTGCGCGACCATGCCGGTGAACGTAAACAGCATCGCCAGCGGAATCACCAGCGCAGTAATCAAAGCGGCACGCAGATTGCCCAAAAACAGGAACAACACGGCAATAACCAGAATAGCGCCTTCCAGCAGATTGTTTTTGACCGTTGCGATGGTTTTATCGACCAGAATGCGCCGGTCATAGACTGGCGTAGCCTTAACGCCGTCCGGCAAACTGCGGTTGATGACCTCCAGTTTGTCACCGGTCAGTTGAGAAACCGAGCGGCTGTTTTCACCCACCAGCATAAACACCGTACCGAGCACGGTTTCACGGCCATTTTCGGTGGCGGCACCGGTGCGCAGTTCCTTGCCGATCAAGACCTCAGCTACATCCCTGATGAAGATCGGCGTCCCCTGGTGATTGCCAATGATGATGCGCCCGATTTCCTCAAGGTTTTTTACCTGACCAGGCACCCGAATCAGGTATTGTTCGCCGTGATGTTCGATGTAGCCAGCACCGACATTGTCATTATTACGGGTCAACGCGGTGATTACGTCTCGCAGGCTCAGTCCGTAAGCGATCAGTTTTGCCGGATCGGGCGTAACGTGGTATTGCTTAACATAACCGCCTATACCGTTGACATCGGTGACGCCGGGAACAGTCCGCATCTGCGGACGCACCACCCAATCTTCCAATGTCCGCAGATCGGTTTCATTGTAGGGACTGCCATCGGCTTTGCGCGCATCGGCCCCTGCCGTCACCGTCCACATAAAAATCTCGCCGAGGCCGGTTGCTATCGGTCCCATGGCGGGTTCCAATCCAGGCGGCAATTGGCTTTTTGCCTCTTGAATACGCTGACTGACCAGTTGCCGGGCAAAATAGATGTCGGTTCCGTCTTTAAAGATAACGGTCACCTGAGACAGACCATAGCGAGACAACGATCGCGTCTGTTCCAGGCCCGGAAGTCCAGCCATGACCGTTTCAATCGGAAATGTAACGCGCTGCTCCGCCTCTAGCGGTGAATAACCGGCCGTAGCGGTGTTGATCTGCACCTGAACATTAGTGATGTCCGGCACCGCATCAATCGGCAGGCGCTGGAAACTGTAGATCCCCAGCGATGCCACCGCTAGGGTGGCAAGCATAATGAACCAGCGGTTTTGAATAGATAACTTTAGAATTCGTTCGAACATGATGCCTCCTAATGATCGTGAGTCGCGCTGGCCTTACCCAATTCCGCTTTCAACACGAAACTGTTGGCCGCTGCATAATGTTCTCCTGGAGCAAGTCCTTGTAGAACCTCTGCACGATTTGCGTCCCGCCGCCCCAGTTGCAATGGACGCACTTCAAATTGATCACCAACTTGGACAAACACCGCATCGAAATCACGCCAGTTCTGTAGCCCTTCGAGAGCTATCGTTACCGGCACAGTGGCTACCGCTTCGACCACCTCGATGCTGACGAACAAGCCAGGCCGCCAGCGTTGCTCAGGATTATCGATATGAACGTGGGCAGGTGCCGAACGCGTTTGCTCACCAACCAAAGCGCCCAGATATTCAATGGTTGCATCAGTTTCCAAGCCAAGCTCCGGCGCTTTAACACGTACCTGTTGTCCGGCTTTAACTTGGTTCAAATCTTTGGCAGGCACACTGAAATCGCCCCAGACCTGGGTCAAATCGGCAATGACCATCACTTTCGTATCGGCCTGAACGGATTCTCCGACGACCAGATGTTTTTCAACCACGGTTCCCTTTAGCGGCGAACGCAGCTCGTAGCGAGCCAGACTGATACCGTGTGTACTTTTATCCGCTTGCATACCCAAGGCTTCCAACTGGTCGTTAGCCGAGGCGACGGCGATCTCCGCCTCCGCCAATTCCGTGCGGGCGCGCAAATAATCCTGCTCGGCGGAAATTTTTTCACGCCACAAGCGTTCTTCGCGCTGATACAACGAACGGGCAAGTTCCAATCGTTTACGCGCGCTTGCCGATCGGCTTTTCAAATCCGCCAGTTCACGGCTTTCCAGGACTGCGAGTACTTCTCCCTGGCTAACGGATTCACCCAGTTTTTTACGGACCTCAACGACCACTCCGCCGACCCGCGGGACGACATGGGCCAGCCGGTTCTGATCGAACTCGATGGTGCCAGGCAATTTCAACACGCTTTCGATGCTAGCAGGCCCCGCCTTATCGATTGTGATACCGGCACTTTGCAGTGATGCGGCATTCAATTGAATCCGTCCTTCCACCTGCGAATAAGTGAATGGGAAAATCTTTCCATCAAAACCAGCATTGATGTTCACATCAAACGAATGCGGTTCTTCAATAACCGCATCTCCAAGTAGATAGTCGGCTTCCGGTTTAAACCGAATCTGCTCGATCCGTCCACCGAAACGATGCAGGGTAATGTCCAGTTGCACCTGTTCAGGCGAGACGGGTTTATCGTTCCGGTAGGCATAAACGCGAAACTGAGGAGGAACACCCGTTTCATAAATCGTGACCTCCAGTGCAAAGTCGTCTTTTGATAACAACCTGCCGCGATGCGGCCCACGCGGAAATGCTTCATTGTGTTCGGCGGACTTGTCCTGTTCTTCATCGGTAACGGTAGATACCTTCAAGGTGAGAATCAGACCAGCCAGCACTATGCCGATAATGATTAAACTACTTAAGATTATTAACGTTTTTTTGTTCATTTTGAGTTCTCGCTGATCGCACCGCCCATGAGTCGTTCAATGTCGGCGATGCCTTGATGATAGGCGGTCAAGGCACGCAGATATTGACCTTTGGCATTAAATAAGGTCCGTTGAGTATCCAGCACATCCAATAGTGCAAATTTTCCTAACTGGTAGCCCTTTTGCACGGCCTGATACGCGCTCTCGGCTCCAGGCAGAATGGTAGAGCGGTAATTATCGACTTCGGCATGGATTGCATCGAGATTCAGATACGTCGCATTGAGCTCTGTGCCGACTCGGACTTGGGCTGCCTGCTGTTCGTTTTCGGCCTTGCTGCGCCGCCGCTCGGCTTGCTGAATATTGCCCTGATTCCGGTCAAAAACCGGCAGCGGCATGGAAACCCCCGCATTCATGACATAATCCTGGTTATGCAGATAATTGCTGCCGCCGAGGGTCACGGTCAAATCGGGTACAGCCTTGGCTTTTTCCTCATCCAGTAGTGCTTGTCGCCGAGACAGTTCGGATGTCCAGCGGTCAAGTTCCGGACTATGCTTCAGCCGATCAGTCAATGACTGTAATGAAGGCAGTGTTTGAATAGCTTCGAGATTGCCCTGTACTTTGGAAAATTGCGGGGCCGTACTGCCCCAGAACGCGGCAAGCTTTCTCCTGGACACTTCCAGTTCCCGTTCGGTGCGCATCATTTCGCTTCTGGCTGTCGCTAAAGCAACTTCAACGCGGGTCGCTTCGACCGGCGACACTTTTCCGGCCTTGACTTGGTTACTGACGGTTTGGACGACTTTTTCCGCAAGCTCCAGCGAATGCTTCACCAGTTCGGTATGCGCCTGGGCACCGAGTACATCGATAAAAGCTTGTGCCACGCCAGTCAATACAGTCACGCGTTGGATTTCATAATCCCAGTCTGCAACTTCACGACCAATCTGTGCGACCTGAATACGGGCGGCCCGCTTACCGCCCAGTTCGATTAATTGACTTAGCGCCAGTGTCACAACATCGCCATCAAAGCCCTTGGCGATCCCGTTACCAAAATTGCCCGCATTTGCGCCCAATACCGGATTCGGCAATAGACCCGCTTGCAATTCCGCAGCTTCTCGTGCGCGAATTTCCTCGGAAAAAGCCGCTAATTCCGGATTCCCTGTTAAAGTTAGGGCCAGTGCTTGAGATAAAATAAGAGTTCCAGTCGGTTCGACGGACGGGCTTGGAGCACGATCCGTTTGGTTCTGGTCTTCCAGATAAGCGAGTGACATTTTCTTGTCTGTCGGATTAGCACCGACCGGACCAGTTGTAAGTATTACACTGAGAGCGATGCCAAGTGGCAGCGCATAATTTGAGTACATGGGTAGTCTCTCCGTAGCATGAATAAACGAACGCAGCAGACAAACAGGCGCTAAGCCTGCATCATCGACGGCAGGTTACGGCTATGAAGAGCGAGCTAAATCAGAAGAACAGTACTGCGTAGGCTAAGCAGGCGGGAATCGATGAACAGCGGATCGGGGAAAAAAGGCCGCCGTGTAATTACCCTGGCGTAGGGGATGAGGAGAAAAACGAAGAAAACCAGGGGCAAAAGTCCAAGATCGACCGATGCTTTGGATAAATCTGTCAGAGGAACATGAGCACCGTGATCATCGCCGACCACTGGGAAATCTGTACAAGGCAAATCTCCATCCGTAAGATCGGCACCAATCTCATCTTTGGTCTGAAAATTACTACTTGGATGAGTTCCATGATCATGGTTGGCATTCTCTACAGCGACATGGCCATCGGCCCCGAAACACAATACATAAGCGGAAGCCTCACTATGTCCTAGCCCGAAATGGCTAAGAACCGCGAGTATTAGCACAAAAGAGAACCAGATTTTGGGTTGGTGGATGTTTTTCATTATCTGGCAAGTGTATCCTATCGTCAAAATACACTCAAGGATTTAAGTTTCTGGGTAAAAAATTCTCTAAGGATTCGCTATTTTCATTGAAAGCTTGTTTTTGATGTCCAAAAAACGTCCATTTTATGGACAGGTTTCAATGCTCATGCTGGTGGTGAGCATCCGGGAAATGAGGATGGAAATGAGTCATTGGTATGTGCCGATGCAGGTGTCTGTGCTTCGTACCAAGCTCAACGGGAATATCATGCTCATGCTGGTGATGCTCGTCGTGGGTGTGCTCATGATCGTGTTCCAGAGTCTTATGTGCATGGGAATGGTGATGCTGCTCAGTCAAGTGCAGCCAGATACCCAACCCCATTAACGTTCCAGCGACAACCAATGTCAGTGTCAACGGTTCGCCCATTGCCAACGCCAGTATCGCACCGATAAACGGAGCGACAGAGAAGTAAGCTCCAGTACGAGCCGTTCCAAGGTGACGCAAGCCAACAACGAATAGAACCAGACTCACGCCATAGGCGAGAAACCCGACGACCAACGCCCCAGCGAGATTCAACAATGGCGGAAAAGTGGTGCCTACAATGAAGGCCAAGGCTAAATTGATTGAACCGGCTACTAGTCCTTTCACCGAGGCAATCCAAGTCGCATCATATAGCGACACCTTACGGGTCAGATTGTTGTCTATGGCCCACATGAAACAAGCTCCAACGACGGCCAGAGACGGCCAAACACTGGTAAAAACCGCTTCATCCGGCCAACTTAAGACAGCGACCCCGGCCACAATGGCGATCATGCCTAATGCAATCCGCCAGTCGAAGTTTTCCTTGAAGGCGAACCACGCCAACAGTGCAGTGAATACCCCTTCGGCATTCAGCAGTAGAGAAGCCCCCGATGCAGGCATCCTGGTTAGGCCTAACATCAACAGTATTGGGCCTATGATCCCTCCCGTCACAATAGCACCAACAAACCACAGCACCTCATGCCGAGGCAATTTGACAGCAGGGGCTTTGCTAAAATACCTGTATAAAGTAAGGCCGACACCGGAACCTAAATACAACAGCCCAGCCAACATCCATGGACTAACTGCATTCAGCAGCAGTTTTGCGAGCGGAGTGCTCGCTCCGAATAATAGGGCGGCACCTAGTGCAGCAGGTACGCCTGCTTGGCGTAGTCCATCTATTAACTTCATTAAATACATCCCCCTCATTAGAGGTTGTTAGTAGGGTAAACACAGAACCAAGTATAAGACAGACAAGACCTAGCGTCCCAAAATAACCGTTTGACGAACAGTCATTCCGACTTGCGAGCCTCACACTTGCCCCCTATCAATCAAGGCGCTGAGTCATACATTTAATTGCTGTTTGTTTTCTCGTATGCTAGCTTATATAAAGAATTGATTTTTTCAGCTCAAAGAGGCATTGTGATAACAGCGTTGCATTCCAAAAGAAATCGTCCTTACCTGCACACGTTGGTGTTCGTGTTGCTGGTGAGCTGGATTTCTTTGACCATTTCGGCAACCTGTACTATGCCTATGCCTTCAGTAGTGACGGCAATGCCTGAGCACATGCCGGGATGTTCGGAATCCGGTGCGGCTGGACATTCGCATCATCAAGACCATGCTTCCAAGACGATGCAGAATTGTTCATTCAAGCCCTGCCTTGACTCGCAAACTCATTCGTTCCCCGATTTTCATCGTCTGACTAAACCGGATCTGCCGGTTTTTATTCTTAGCCTCATTGGGACGTTTTTTTACTTATTTCTAAGCTATCCACCCACGGAAGCTCCTCTTCGTAAAGCTGACCCGCCGCTCGGGCGACGGATTCTGCTCATCTATCGGTTCTGCACACTGCTGAATTAGCCACCCCTCGAAATCGAACCCTGCCACCCCCTTAAAATGGGTATGGCTTACTGTAGTTCTGCGTTTGCGGAGCTTGTTTGTTCCGATTTGAGAGAAAAATTCCATGTTTTTTGTTAACTATTCGTGGCCGCTGTGCCGTGCTTATCTGGCACGGGCGGTGGTGACTTTTGGGCTGGCGTTGTTTTCGCCTGGCCTGGTTTTTCATATTTCCGCCGATATATTCCATGTAGGCTGGGCTGAAGCGCTAGCCGAAACGCGGCCCACTAACACGGATGAATCCATCCTGACACTCGACCAGGCGATTGAACTTGCCCTCACTGGCAACCCCGGACTGTCGGAAATCAGAGCGCGAGCCGAGGCAATGGCTGCAGTGCCTTCCCAGGAAGGCACTTTGCCCGATCCGACGCTCAGATTCGGGGCTCTTTACCTGCCTACCAGCAGTTTCAATCTGCATCAGGACGATTTTACCATGATGGAAGTAGGCGTTAGTCAGGATATTCCATTTCCAGGCAAGCTGGCTTTACGGGAAAAAATCGCCGAGCAAGAAGCACTGGCTGCCGCTGATTCGGTTGACGAAGCGCGTTTACGGCTGGTACGCGAAGTAAAACAGAGCTGGTGGCGGCTGTTTTATTACGATCGCGCTTTAAACCTGTTGGACGAAACCGGACATTTTTTCCAACAACTTATCGACATCGCCCAAGCCAAATATAAGGTGGGCAAGGGAACGCAGCAGGATGTGCTGCTGGCCCAGCTCGAACTATCCAAACTCAAGGAAGAAAAGCTGAACCTGGTCAGTCTGCGCCAAGGTCAGAACGCCCGCATCAATGCCTTGCTGGATCGAGCGGCGGAAATGCCTGTACAAATTCCGGCGGAGGCTGAGTTCAAGTTGCCGCTGATTGCCCTGCCTGCCTTGCAGGACAAGGCCTTGCACATCCGGCCTTTATTTGCCCAACACCGCAAGATGCTTGATGCGGGGCTAGCCAAGGTCGATCTGGCGCAAAAGGGTTTCTACCCTGACTTCACTGTGGGCGCTTATTATGATGCTCGTCAGAACACGCCGTCAGGGCAGTCGCGTAGCGATTTCGCCAGTGTCCAGCTGAGTATCAATCTGCCGATTTATGCAGGCCGCAAGCAAGCCAAGGCGGTTGATCAGCGCCAGAGTGAACTCTTGCAGGCGCAATATGCATTACACGACGACCACCGCAAAATTCAGGCCGAGATAGCGGCCAAAGCCGCCGAGTATCAACAGACAAAAGAAAAGCTGTTGCTGCTCGAACATGAAATCATCCCACAGGCTCAGCTAGCCGTTAATTCACTACTGGCTGGCTATCAAGTGAGTCAGACGGACTTTACCGATCTGCTGCGTACGCAACTGAATTTTTTCCAGTATCAAACGCAGTATTGGCAAGCGTTGACTAATACTCAGCAAATTTTAGCTGAATTATCCGCTGAAGTAGGCGAGGAGTTGAACCATGACTAAATATTTCTTGGCAAGTTTGATTTTAATGCTGGGCGTAGGCTTGGGATTCTGGGCTGCACAACATCAAGGTTTACCGCAAAACTCAGACGCTACCGCAGTCAGCGAACGGAAACTGCTGTATTACCGTCATCCGATGAACCCTAAAGTGACCTCTCCGACACCCGCCAAGGACGACATGGGCATGGATTACCTACCGGTTTACGCGGAAGACCAGAGTCCGCCGGAAGCGCAGCCACAACAGGGAAGAATTATCTATTACCGTCATCCGATGGGTGCGGCGGATACCTCGCCGGTGCCAAAAAAGGATGAAATGGGCATGGACTACCTTCCTGTCTATGAAAGCGAGCTGGCGAACTCCGGGCAAATTCAGATCAGCCCGGAAAAAATCCAGAAACTGGGTGTTAAAACAGAAACTGTAGCAAAACGCACGCTGACTCGTAGCATTCGCGCACTGGGCAGTATTCAGGTTGACGAGCAGCGAATTCATGCCGTGACCCCCAAGTTTGAAGGCTGGGTTCAACGTTTGTATATCAACGCAACAGGACAAACCGTCAAGCGCGGTCAGCCGCTGCTTGAGACTTACAGCCCCGAACTGATGACTGCTCAGCAGGAATATCTGATCGCCCGGCAAGGACAGCAAGTGTTACAACAAGGCAGCGCCCAGGCGCGCGGCACGGCAGAGCAGCTAACCAACAATGCCTTGCAGCGTTTACATTATTGGGACATTGCTCCGGCACAGTTGCAACGTTTACAAACCCAGGAGAAAACTTTGGATACCTTGCCATTGCTGTCTCCGGTCAATGGCGTGGTACTGGATAAACCCGCGCAAGAGGGGATGCGATTCATGCCCGGCGAGCTGTTGTTTCGAATCGCTGATTTAAGCACGGTGTGGCTGTTAGCTGAGGTGTTCGAACAGGATATAGGCGAAGTGCGTCCGAACCAGGCCGTGCAGGTGCATATCAATGCCTATCCGGACAGGTTGTTCAGCGGCAAGGTCGGGTTTATCTATCCGACGCTGTCAACGGAAACCCGCACCGTCAAGGTGCGTATCGAGTTACCCAATGATGACGGCTTGTTGAAACCCGGACTATATGGCAGCGTGACCCTGGCAGCGCTGGAGGATAAGGATGCTCGATTGGCGGTTCCCGATTCGGCAGTTATTGACAGCGGCACCCGGCAAGTCGTTTTAGTGCAAAGAGGCGAAGGGCGGTTCGAGCCGCATGTCGTGAAACTTGGGCGTCAGGCTGACGGATACTGGGAAGTATTGGAGGGGCTGGCTGCAGGTGATGAAGTAGTGACTCGTGCTAATTTCCTGATCGATGCCGAGAGCAATCTCAAGTCCGCCTTGGATGGCTTTAACAATCAGGGTGCTGACGCTGGTCAGGCAACGCATGAAACACAACAGGGAGGCCAGTAGCCATGTTGAATCATGTTATTGACTGGTCGTTGCGCAATGTGTTTCTGGTGCTGCTGGCAACCCTGAGCATCGTAATCGGCGGGGTTTATGCGCTGTCAAAAATGCCGCTGGATGCGCTGCCCGATCTGTCCGACGCGCAGGTAATCGTTTACACCGAATATCCGGGACAAGCGCCGCAAGTCGTTGAGGACCAGGTTACTTATCCGTTGACGACAGCCATGCTGAGCGTGCCGCGTTCGAAAGTCGTGCGTGGTTTTTCCTTCTTCGGTGCCTCTTTCGTGTATGTCATCTTTGAGGACGGTACCGATATTTACTGGGCACGTTCACGGGTTTTGGAATATCTCACAACGCTTACCGGAAACCTGCCGCCCAACGTAAAGCCAAAATTGGGACCGGATGCCACTGGGGTCGGCTGGGTTTACCAGTACGCATTACTGGCAAAAAACTTGTCGTTGGCTGAATTGCGCACTCTGCAAGACTGGTTCGTGCGTTACCAATTGACCAAAGCCAAAGGCGTGGCTGAAGTCGCCAGTATTGGCGGTTTTGTGCAGCAATATCAGGTCACCGTCGATCCGCACAAGCTGCAAACTTACGGCATTTCTTTACGTACCCTGAGCGATACCATCCGCAACAGCAACCGTGATGTCGGGGGGCGGGTTATTGAGCTTGCTGAAACCGAGTATATGGTGCGCGGACACGGTTATTTGCGCGGCCAGACGGATTTGCAACGGCTGGTGTTGAAAGTCAACAATGGCATTCCCGTATTGGTGCGCGATGTTGCGCGCGTGGAGCTGGTTCCCGATGAGCGGCGCGGCATCACCGAATGGAACGGCGAAGGCGAAGCGGTTTCCGGCATTGCGCTGGCACGCTATGGTCAGAATGCGCTGGAAGTAATCAGTAATGTAAAAGACCGATTGCACGAAATTACCGCCGGTTTGCCAACCGGTGTCAGCGTACAAACGGTTTATGACCGCTCCGAGCTGATTCATCGCGCGATTGAGAATTTACGCCATACCTTGCTGGAAGAAAGCGCGGTGGTCGCCTTTGTCTGCATACTATTCCTGCTACACATAAGGAGCGCCCTGGTGGCGATTTTGATGCTGCCGGTCGGTGTACTGATCGCCTTTATCGTCATGCAGGCGCTGGGGATGAATTCCAATATCATGAGTTTAGGGGGTATCGCCATCGCTATCGGTGCGATGGTGGATGCCGCCATTGTCATGATCGAGAACGCTCACAAGCATTTGGAACGCGATGCTGGCCGTCTGCCGCGTGCCGAAATTCTGCTCAATGCCTGTAAGGAAGTCGGCCCGCCGTTGTTTTTCAGTCTACTGATTATCACGGTCTCTTTCCTGCCGGTGTTTGCGCTGGAAGCGCAGGAAGGCCGCCTGTTCCATCCCCTGGCCTATACCAAGACTTTCGCAATGGCGGGCGCGGCGCTGCTGTCGGTGACGCTGGTTCCGGTATTGATGTCGCTGTTTGTGCGCGGGAAGATCCTGCCTGAGCAACGCAACCCGATCAACCGGATCCTGATCCGGATTTATCGCCCGGTCATCGCCGGGGTCATGCGCTACAAAAAGCTGACGCTCGCTTTCGCGCTGCTGATGCTGGCGGCAAGCTGGTATCCGGCCTCGCGTCTGGGCGGTGAATTCATGCCGACGCTGAACGAAGGCACGTTGTTATTCATGCCGCTAACCTTGCCGGGTTTGCCACCGACCAAGGCCGCAGAATTGTTGCAAACCCAGGACCGCATCATCAAGCGCTTTCCCGAGGTCGAATCGGTGTTCGGCAAAGCCGGGCGCGCACTGACCGCCACCGACCCGGCGCCGCTGGAAATGTCCGAAACATTGGTCAACCTCAAGCCCGAATCGGCCTGGCGTCCCGGTATGACGGTCGACAAGCTGATAGCCGAAATGGATCAGGCGCTGCAAATCCCCGGCGTCAGCAACTCCTGGACGATGCCGATCAAAAACCGCATCGACATGCTGGCGACCGGTATTCGCACGCCTATCGGCATCAAGCTGTTCGGCAAGGATTTGGCGGAAATGGAACGCCTGGCGCAGCAGATCGAACAGGCCGTCAAAACCGTCCCCGGCACCACCAGCGCCTACGCCGAACGCGTTACCGGCGGTTTTTATCTGAACATCACCCCGGATTACGAAGCTCTGGCGCGTTATGGGCTATTGATCGGCGAGGTTCAGGACATCATCGCCACCGCCATCGGCGGCGAGACCGTGACTACGATGCTGGAAGGACGCGAACGTTTCGCCGTCATCGTCCGTTACCCGCGCGAACTGCGCGACAACCCGCAAGCCATCGCCAAGCATGTGCTGGTTCCGGTATCCGGCGGGGCGATGATTCCACTTGGGCAGTTGGCGCATCTGAGCCTGGACCAAGGCCCGCCGGGAATACGCACCGAGAACGCCTTATTGTCCGCTTATATCTATGTCGACATGCGCGGCCGCGACATCGACGGTTATGTGCGGGACGCCAAGCAGGCGGTGCAGCAGACGGTCAAGTTCCCGGCGGGTTACTACATCGCCTGGAGCGGCCAGTTCGAGTACATGGAACGGGCCAAACAGCGGTTGCAGCTGGTGGTGCCGCTCACGCTGTGTATTATTTTCGTTTTGCTTTATCTCAACTTCGGCCGTCTGACCGAGACATTCATCGTCATGTTGTCGGTGCCGTTCGCTCTGGTCGGCGGCATCTGGCTGCTGTGGTTTCTGGATTACAACGTCAGCGTGGCGGTCGGCGTCGGTTTCATCGCCCTGGCGGGCGTTGCTGCAGAAACCGGCGTGGTGATGCTGATTTATCTGGATCATGCTTATCTTGAAAAGCAACGGCAATGCCTGGAAGAAAAACGGGCTTTCACCGAGACTGATCTTTACGACGCGTTAATGACCGGCGCAGCGGAACGTTTGCGACCGAAAATGATGACGGTCACCGCGATCATGGCCGGGCTTCTGCCTATCCTGTGGAGTACCGGCACCGGCTCGGAAGTCATGCGCCGCATCGCCGCGCCGATGGTGGGCGGCATGGTGTCGTCAACGCTGCTGACATTGATCGTCATTCCGGCACTTTATGCCTTGTGTAAACAATATTCGATCAACAAACAATCCCGAAAATTGAACGATACGTTAACAAGCTAAAACAATGTCCTTAACTATTGAATTATTCCAGAGAAACCCCATGAAAACTAAAAAACATGCTGTTATATTAATCACACTTTTATTGCTCACTGTTTCTTCGTGTGCATCACGTACTAAAGTCATTAAAAATGTCTACTCGTCACATCCTGGTGGGCAGGGCCATCCCTGGGATAAGGGACGTTCGTTTTAAATTACAGTTATGTAGGCTAAGTTTTTTAACCCTGCATTTGCTAAGAATAGCTGGATTTCATTCTTCAACCCACGAGCTATAAAGGAGGTAAAACTGATAACAAGCTAACAACCTGAAAAAACGATCATTTTAACTATATAGATTATTTTGGAGAAAGCTCATGAAAATTAAATTACTGATTACCCTGCTTTTAGCTATTGGTTTGTTGTCCGCATGTGCCGAATTTAACTCGCATTCTATGGATATGAATCAAGCCGTGCACAACGCAAAAACCAAAGCCGATCATGAGGCACTGGCACAACACTATGAGGAAGTGGCGAAAGAAATGCAGCTTAAGGTTGAGGAACACAAGAAAATCCTGAGTGAATACCAGCGCGAGCCGTGGTTGATTGGTAAGCAACAGGCAACCGGGTTCGGAGTCCATTGCCAAAGGCTGATTGATGTCTATGAAAAAGCCGCCGAGGAAAACCTGGAAATGGCAAAGATGCATCGCCAGATGTAAACGCCTCACACAAGCCAGGGGATGGAAATGCTACCATCTCCTGGCAATGATGTAAGAATCCTTTTATAAAAACAGCACATCTGTGCTTTGGGGAAAATCCATGAAAACAAAGTTACTAATTACCCTGCTTTGAGTTCTTGGTTTGCTGTCCGCCTGTAGCGAAATGAACCCTCATCCGATGGATATGAGGCTAGCCGTGCAAAACGCAGTATCCAAAGCCGATCATGAGGCGCTGGCGAAACACTATGAGGAAACGGCGAAAGAAATGCAGCTTAAAGTTGAAACTTCTTAGCCAGTATCAGTCAATAGGCTATCTCTACGGAAGACCGCCGGATGATTTTGTGGAATATTTTAAAGATCATTGCCAAAGGCTGATTAATTCCTATCAAAAAGCTGTCGAGGAAAATTTGAGCATGGCAAATTTGCATCGCCAGATGTAAACGCGTCACTCTCTCGGGCGGTTGTTACCTGTGACTAATGAAAAGTCAAGGGTGGGCAAAAAAAGCCTGCCCACCCTGGCTATGCTGGCGAGACCTTTTGCGTCGTTGCACTCGTTGGGTTAGCTTGGTAACTAATCATGCGGGAGGTTAAAGCTTAGCGTACGTTTTTTTCTATTTCGTGAGCTGATCCCTTTTATGCCAAGCATGGTGCATTTAAACCCATAATTTCAGCCAGTCGTCAATGCGTAACTCCTAATAAAAGAATAAAAGATGAACAACTTCTTACAAATAATTACACAATATAAAACCGATACGCAGAGTGTTTACAATACTTGGTTTATTGATAATGACCAACGGCTCAAAGCTTTTCGCACCATTCGCAGAGGGGTTTTGCAGGTGGTGGAAGATATTAAAAACAAAACTTTTCCAAATGATTTTAAGGGAAGTTCTTTAGAATTTGTTTTGAACTGTATTGCTGAGCAAAAACAAGTATTTGTGGGAGTATCACACCCTTTTTATTGGAAACCTAAATTACGCATACCCGATATTTACGAAAATCCAATAAATAAAATTGCCTTTGGTCAATTCTTAGAAAACTGCATCAATGCTAAATCGGAAGAACAAATTATTAAAGAAATAGTACGATTAGATGCTCTAAAAATAAAAGGTTTGGGTCCAGCCGTAGGAAGTATTTTATACTTTTTGCACCCTACTTTGTTTCCGCCTTTCAATACTGCCATCGTCAATGGGTTTAACGCTTTATTTAACGACAAAAAGAAATTAGGGTCTTGGACAGAATACCTAAAAATCAGAGAAGTATTGATTGAAACCAACAACAAACACAAAACTCAACTTTCTAACGATTTGGGCGCGATTGCGGGTTTGTGTTTTGAAATTGGTACACAAAAAATGCTTATCGGTAATGATGAATATTTAAGTGAAGACGAACGAAATAAGTTAGAGAAAAACATTGAAAAACGTCAAAAAGAAATTCAAGACGAAAAACAGGAAGAAAACCTACATTCTGAAATGCAGTTTCATCTTTTGAAAATCGGTCAAAGCTTGGGTTATGATGCTTTTGTGGCTTCAAATGATCGATCAAGGTCTTATGCAGGAAGTAGTTTTTCGTTTATGAGTCCCGATAAATTTCCAGCTATCAATTGTGATAAAGAAACCGCCAGTACTATCAAATTGATAGATGTATTATGGTTTGAGAAAGGGACAAATAATGTGATTTGTGCCTTTGAAGTTGAAAAAAGCACCAGTATTTATTCAGGAATTTTACGACTGACCGACCTTTCTTATTCCATCGCTATCGGCAATGAAACTTTTTATTTGGTTGTACCCGATAGTAGAGAAAGGGACGTAATTATGCAACTCTCACGTCCTTCAATCAAGCAAATCAAAATTCCAATCAAATACATTTTATTTTCAGAACTTCGGCAGCACTGCGATGCTCTTTGTAAGTTTGGTGACAACCACCAAATAATGAAAAAAATTGCAAAAACTGTATGAGGTATAAGATAGAAGTCAAATGCGCAATGCTTTTCTGCCCACCACATTGATGAATCCATACTTTTGGTGTTATGAACGGTGGGCAAAAAAAAAGCCTGTCCACTCTGGCTATGCTGGCGCGACCTTTTGCGTCATTGCACTCGTTGGGTTAGCTTGGCAACCAATCAATGCGGGAGCTGGAAGAAAAAATGGATAAAGAACTTGAGCTTGGATTCTTTGTGGCGCTTGAAAAGACCTTGCATACTATTGATTTAACCAGAGGAGATTAAATGATGGTTCAAGATCCGGTTTGCCTAATGCAATTTTCTCCGCGCGAGGCAAAAACAACCGCTGAATACGAAGGGAAACTTTATTATTTCTGCTCTCCTTCCTGCCGGAAGGCTTTTCTCAGCCAGCCAGCCTTATATCAAAATAAAGTCACATCGATGCACTTAACTGTAGGGGTCATGGGTTCAGCCGGTAACGAAGCGGCAGCCGATGTCAAAGAGAAATCCATGATTCTGGGTCAGAGTATTGCACAACGGGGCTTCGTATTAATAACGGGTGCGTGCCCTGGCTTGCCCTATGAATGTGCCCGTGGTGCGAAACAAGCAGGAGGATTATCCATTGGTATTTCGCCGGCTTTGAGCTTGGATGAACATATACACAAGTACCGGTCGCCAGCTGACGTTTATGATGTCCTTATCTATACAGGTAGTGGCTTGATGGGGCGTGAAGTGACGAATATACGCTCAAGTGATATGGTTGTAATCCTCGGAGGACGTTCCGGTACATTAGGGGAGTTTGCTATTGCTTTTGATGAAGGCAAGTTGATCGGGGTATTACAAGGCAGTGGTGGAATTGCTGATCAGATTCAGGATCTTGTGGCTAGTTTTCAGAAAGATAGCGGTGCACGTTTAATATATTCAGCCGATCCATTGAAGTTAATCGACGAAATGGCAAAGTTATATACAGAACGTCATTATCAACGTCCTTCCTGTTTCTGCGACGAGATACCTGCAGGCGCAGGCTGAATTGATCCACTCAATTGTACTAAACCGGTTTATGCAGCAGTTTTTACTGCTCATAAGCATTGACCAAACCCTGGAAGATTACGGAAATGTAATGTCTCGGTCAGCCTCCCGTAAGGAACAACCGTTTAAACTGGCTACATTCAAATAATCGCCCCGGAAACAGACATGAAATCAGTTCCAGGCGGACGGCAGTACCCGCGTTTCTGCCAGACACTAAACCCTAGGAGAAACCCCATGAAAAGTTTGATTGCCCCCGTCCTGTCACCCTCGCCCGCCGCCAGCTTTTCCGCGCACAGCACCACCACTATAGACCTTACATTCCCATTTTGTATGATATAAACTCTTTGGTGAGTTTATCGTGAGTTTCCTCATCTATTGAACTTTGGGCGGTTCTCAGATTGGGAGACTCACGATGATTTTCGGAATTGTCAAACTCTGGGAGTTCCCCAGTTCCCCCGGCAAACCCGGGGATTTACATTTGATTAATCAGACAAAAAAGGAGAGCATCATGACTGATGAGCACGAGATGCACCACATCGCCAAGGGCAGATGGGTGTTTTACGGGTTTCTTTTAATTGCCGGATTCCTGCTGTTTACAGAGCACCGTGCCCATGTGCTTGGCATCCTGCCTTACCTGTTCCTGCTAGCATGTCCACTGATGCATTTGTTCATGCATCACGGTCACGATGGCCATGGCCATCATGCCCAGAACCACGACACAATCGAAGGAGACAGGAAATGAATACTACACCCCCGGCCTACGGACTCTGGTCGCTGGTCATCATCAACTCACTAGTATTCATCATCTTCGCCTTCAGCTTCGCCAAACCGCAAAGCAAGCGCGACTGGCGCTCTTTCGGCGCCTTCTCGGCCTTCATCGTGGCACTGTTCACCGAGATGTACGGCTTTCCGCTAACCATTTATTTACTTTCCGGCTGGCTCACCAAGCGCATTCCCGGCATCGATCCGTTTTCGCATGATGCCGGCCATCTGCTGGAAGACCTGTTCGGCTGGCGCGGCAATCCGCACTTCGGACCATTTCACTTGATTAGCAGCGTTCTGATCGTTGCCGGGTTCTTTCTGTTATCCAGCGCATGGCGGGTGCTGTACCGGGCGCAACGCCAGCATACCTTGGCCACAACCGGACCCTATGCAAAAATTCGGCATCCGCAGTACGCCGGGTTCGTGATGATCATGTTCGGATTTCTGCTGCAATGGCCGACCATCGTGACAGTGGCGATGTTTCCGATTTTGCTCTGCATGTATATTCGACTTGCCCGAACCGAAGAGAGTGAAGCCTATGCTGAATTTGGGGAGAAATATTCAAAATATGCAGATCGTGTACCGGCATTCTTTCCACGATTCAAAATTTAAATGACGGATGATGTGGCGATGTCATTACCAACTGAACACTGAAGTATACGTTAACAATCTGAAAAACAATGTCACTAAACTATTGAATTACTCTGGAGAAAACCCATGAAAATAAAGTTACTGATTACCCTGTTTTTAGCACTTGGATTACTGTCTGCTTGCGCCGAGATGAACCCGCATCCGATGGATATGAGTCAAGCCGTACAAAACGCGGAAACCAAAGCCGATCACGAGGCGCTGGCGCAACACTATGAGGAAGCGGCGAAAGAAATGCAGCTTAAAGTCGATGAGCATAAAAAACTTCTTAGCCAGTACCAGTCAAAAAGCTATCTCTACGGTAGACAGGCACAAAGTTTTAAAGACCATTGCCAGTGGCTGATTAACGCCTATGAAAAAGCCGTCGAGGAAAACTTGAGTATGGCAAATCTGCATCGTCAGATGTAACGTTTCACATAAGCCAGAGGATGGGAATGTTACTATCCCCTCGTAATGATGTAAGAACCCTTTTATAAAAAAGGGGCTACCCTCCTTGGCTAAGCCATTGCCCGTACCGTCTTTGGATGAGTCTGGATGTTTAATATTTGCTTCAGTTATGATATGAGAGTCACAGAAAAGCCCATTTCCAGTTATCCCTGGTACCTTCGTCCATTCTTTTGGAATCAAAAAAGGAAATACGGACAAGTCCTTAAGCCTGCATTGATTTGGGCCAGAGTCCCCAGGTTATTTGCAGCAATAGCTATACTCTATGGGGTGCTGGATAGAAAAAACAGCCCTATCGATCCGGTTCTACGATCCTTGATTACGGTGAGAGTCTCGCAAATAAACGAGTGCTGTTTTTGTATTGATATTAACTCCGCCCTGTTGGCAAAAAGAACCGGCTCCATGAACAAGGTGGAGGCCCTTGAACAATGGCAAGAAAGCAAATTGTTTGATAACAAGGAAAGGGCTGTCCTGGAATATGTCGAGGCTATAACTTATACCGGTCGGCGGGTTGATGACGATTTGTCTCAGCGCCTGCATGAATACTTTAACGAAGATGAAATAGTCGAACTGACCGGACTCATCGCCTTTCAGAATTTATCCAGCAAATTTAACAGCGCCCTGGATTTGCCAGCACAAGGATTTTGCCGTCTGCCGGAAAGTGCAGATCGCAATAATGAAAAATCAAACGTTTAATACAAAATGGCATTGCCGATTCTCTGCTAATGGGAGGAACACCACTATGAATGCATGGCACAAGCTATCGATTACCGAAGCAGCAAGCTTTCTTGCAACCGATGTGGAGCAGCATGAGAGAGGTTTATCGTCATGAAAAAACATCCCCGTTATATCCCGGCGTTTCATTTCCGCTGGTTGACGCCCTGGTACGATCCGATGATGCGGCTCTTGCTTCCGGAAGAGGCATTAAAGACTGCATTGATTGCGCAAGCCCACATCCAGCTCGGCCAAGATGTGCTGGATGTGGGCTGCGGTACGGGCACGCTCACCCTGCTGATCAAGCAAACCCAACCGAATGCCGAGGTATACGGACTCGACGTGGATCCTCAGGTGTTGGACATCGCACGAAGAAAGGCCGAACAGGCGGGAGAGACCATCGTTCTGCAACAGGGCACTGTGACTCGTTTGCCCTATCCCGGCGGAACCTTCGAGCGTGTGTTTGCCAGCCTGATGCTGCATCACCTGACGCAGGAGGATAAACGATTGGCGATCGGGGAGGCATTCCGCGTACTCAAGCCCGGTGGCGAACTGCATGTGGCAGATTTCTGCAAACCGCACGATTTGTCCATGTGGTTGATTTCACTGGTGGTGCGTTGGGTGGAAGAGGTTCACGATAACATCTTGGGTCTATTGCCGGTTTTCATGGCGGAAGCCGGATTCTGTCAGGTAGAGGAAACCGTTCGTTATCGTACGGTTTCCGGCAACCTCGCTTTATACCGGGCCTGTAAGCCAACGGGAGAAGTTCTATGAAGCCATCTCAGAGGAAAAACGTCATGAAATTCACTTTGCTGTGGGCTAGTCTGTTTTGGCCCGTTTTTGCAACCGCCGAAGAACTCATTTCACCAGTATCTTTGGAAAAATTGGTTCAGGAGGTGCAAGACAACAACCCGGATATTCAGGCCGCACGTCAGCGCTGGGAGTCCGGCCAGGCGGTGATCCCCCAAGTGCAAACCCTACCCGATCCCAAGGTGATTCTTGGCTACAAGGATATGGCTCCACAGAAGGAAATGATGTACGGCATGAGTCAGGAAATCCCGTTTCCCGGCAAACTCGGGCTCAAGGGCGAAATCGCAACGCGTGATGCCGAGCGCATGGAACAGGATTACTTGGCTACCCGATTGGCAGTTGTCGCAAGGCTTAAGGAGGCGTTTTATGACCTGCACTTTGTCCACGATTCTATCGAAGTACTCGGAAAAACCAAGCTGCTATTGGAAGAGTTCGAGGAAACCGCCAGAGCCCGTTATTCTGTTGGCCAGACAGCTCAGCAGGATGTCTTGCGGGCACAAACCGAAATATCGCGCCTGTTGGCTCGTCTTGCTTCGCTGAACCAGCGTCGACAGACCCTGCATGCCGACATTAACCGCTTGCTGAACCGCTTGCCCAACGACCCGCTGGCGTCTCCGCAGGAAATTCGGTTCACGCCCCTGCGTCACACGTCCACCGAATTGAACGCGCTTCTGGATCAATCCTCGCCGTTGCTGCATGGACAGCAAAAGACTCTGGAACGTGGCGATCAGAATATTGCCTTAGCCAAGCGGGAGTATTATCCGGACTTCGAGCTGGATGCGCGGGGGCTTCGCGATACGGCCATGAAGACGGACGGCTACCAGGTCATGCTGAATGTCAAGGTGCCCCTCTACTTCGCCACCAAACAACGGGAGGGTGTACATGAGGCGGTGGCCGGACGCGAAGCATCCTTCCAGGATTTGCAGGCCCTGCGGCAAGAACTGCTAGCCCGGATCAGGGACAACCTAGCTCAGACCGAGCGTGCGGAAACGCTCGTCAACCTGCTGAAGGACGCCATCATCCCGCAATCGCGCCTCACCCTGGCCTCGGCCCAGGCCAGTTATGCGGTCGGCAAGGTGGATTTCTTGACTTTGCTAAACAGCCTGCTGACCCTGCAGGAAAACGAGCTTGAATTCCATAGCGAGTTGGCCGAGCACGAGAAGGCCCTGGCACGGCTGGAAGGCATCACCGGAGAGACACCATGAATCAACGATTGCGCGATTTACTTCTTGGGGTAGCCTTGGGAGCACTGGCGGCCCTGACCTTTTATTTGGTTTTGCGACCGGATCATTCGACGACCATCTCATCACTCACCGGCAAGGCTGAAATGTCGGCTCATAAAAATCATGAGACAGCGGTCGAAACTCAATTGACGCAAGAAAATCACGCGGCCCATGCGCAAAACCAAGCTCCGGTGCCATCCGAGAATTTGATGATCATCAGCCCGGAACGGTTGCAATCCATCGGGGTTAAGTTCGAGCCGGCGGAGCGGCGTCTTCTGGAACGGACGATCCGTACCGTGGGCCGGGTGGAAGTCGATGAACGGCAGCTCGCCCGCGTCACCGTCAAGCTGGAGGGCTGGATCGACCGACTGTTCGTCAACTATACAGGGGAGTCGGTCAAGCAGGGTCAGGTTTTATTCACGCTGTATAGCCCGGAATTATTGGCCACCCAGGAAGAATACCTGATTGCCCTGCGTAGCAGCCGGACGCTGGGGAAGAGTGAGTTCCCGGAAGTCGCGGCCGGTGCAAAAGCCCTTCTGGAAGCATCACGCCGCAGGCTGTTGCTTTGGGACATCCGGCAAAGCCATATCCGCGACCTGGAGCGCACCGGCCAAGTGCTGACCACCTTGCCGATCCATGCGCCCCGTAGTGGCACCGTCATCAACAAAATGGCCGTGATCGGGTTGCAAACCAAGCCGGGAGACGAGTTGTACACCATCGCCGATCTGTCCCACATCTGGATTGTCGGCGACATCTACGAAAACGAAATGCCCCTCATCGCGATCGGTCAGACCGCCAACATAAGCCTGTCCTACGCACCGGACGTATCGCTGCAGGCGCGTATCGGTTTCATCTATCCCACCGTCGACCCTCAGACTCGCACCGCCAAGGTGCGTTTCGAACTGGATAATCCGGGCGAACGGCTCAAGCCCGGTATGTACACCAACCTGGAGCTGAAGGTTCCGCTCGGCATGCGGCTGGCCGTGCCCAAGGACGCCATCCTGGAATCCGGCGAACGGAAGATCGTCTTCATTCACCTCGGCGGCGGACGGCTCGAATGGCGCAATGCCAAGATCGGCCTGCGCAGCGGGGACTGGGTGGAAGTTCTGGAGGGAATTCGGGAAGGCGAACACGTGGTGACCTCGGCGAATTTCCTCATAGACTCCGAGAGTCAGTTGAAATCGGCGGTCGGCGGCATGCCGGGCATGAAACACTGAGGCAGGGCCATGGTCGAAAATCTAATCGAATTTTGCGCGAAGAACCGTTTCATCGTCTTTCTGCTGGTTTTCGGTCTGGCCTCTGGCGGCTTGTGGGCCCTGAAAAACACCCCCATCGACGCCCTGCCGGACTTGTCCGACACCCAGGTCATCATCTATACGACCTGGATGGGGCGTTCCCCCGACTTGGTGGAAGACCAGATCACCTATCCCATCATCACCGCCCTGCTGTCCGCGCCCAATGTGACGGTGGTGCGGGGATTTTCGGATTTCGGCTACTCCTACGTCTATGTGCTGTTCAAGGACGGCACCGACATCTACTGGGCGCGATCCCGCGTTTTAGAATATATGAACCAGTTATCCGGCAAGCTACCGGAAGGAGTGACGCCGCAGATCGGGCCGGACGCCACGGCGGTCGGTTGGGTGTTCCAGTACGCCCTGGTGGATACAACCGGGCAGCAGGATTTGGCATCGCTACGCTCGTTTCAGGACTGGTATCTACGCTACTGGCTCCGCGCCGTGGACGGCGTAGCCGAAGTCGCCAGCGTGGGCGGTTTTGTCCGCCAGTATCAGATCAATCTTGATCCAACCAAGGTGTTGGCCTACCGGCTCAACCTAAATGAGATCATCGACAAAGTGCGGATGAGCAACCTCGATGTGGGCGGGCGAGTCGTCGAGTTCTCCGGCTTGGAATATATGATCCGCGGGCGCGGCTATATCAAGTCCACCGCCGATATCGAGCAAATCGCTGTGGGTGCCAGTCCAAACGGCACCCCTATCCTGCTGCGCGAGGTCGCCACGGTCAGTCTGGGACCAGACATGCGGCGCGGGCTGGTGGAGCTCAACGGCCAAGGCGAGGCGGTGGGCGGCGTGGTCATCATGCGCTACGGCCAAGATGCCACGGAGGTGATTGATCGCGTCAAAGCCAAGCTCAAAGAAGTCGAACCGTCCCTGCCCAAGGGCGTCAAGATCGTGACTGCCTACGACCGTAGCGACCTGATCAAGGAGGCTGTTTCCACCGCCAACGAAAATCTGACCGAAGAGCTAATCACGGTCAGCATCTTGATCATCGTCTTCCTATTGCATTTCCGCTCCGCCCTCATTCCCATCATCACTCTGCCCATCGCCATTCTCATCGCCTTCATCCCGATGTATTTTCTTGGGGTGGGCATGAACATCATGTCCATCGGCGGCATCATCGTCGCCGTCGGCGACATGGTGGACGCTTCCATCGTGATGGTCGACAACGCTCACCGTCGGCTGGAGGATTGGGAACGCGGCGGCCGCGTGGGCGACCGCAACCGGGTCCTCATCGATTCAGCCAAGGAAGTGGGGCCGCCGATCTTCGCCTCGCTGCTGGTGATTGCCATCGCCTTCATGCCGATCTTCACCCTGGAAGGTCAGGAGGGCCGATTATTCAAACCGCTGGCGTTGACCAAGAACCTGTCCATCGCCATGAGCGCGGTAATCGCGGTGACGCTGATCCCGGCCTTGTTATCCCTCTTTATCAGGGGCCGGATCATCCCGGAGCAGCGTAACCCGGTCAGTCGTCTGCTGCAGTGGGCCTACGCGCCCATTCTGAGGCTCGCGCTGCGCTACCGGACGATACTGGTCGCACTTGCCATCTTGCTCATCGCCAGCATCGCTCTGCCGTATCAGCGCATGGGCTCGGAATTCATGCCGCCGCTGTATGAAGGCACCATTCTGTACATGCCGACTACGCTGCCGGGCATCTCGGTCACCGAGGCAGGGAAACTCTTGCAACAGATGGACCAAAAGCTTAAGGCATTTCCCGAAGTCGAGCATGTGTTCGGCAAATCCGGCCGCGCCGAAACCTCCACCGATCCGGCGCCGTTCAGTATGATGGAAGTGGTGGTGGAACTCAAACCCAAGGAGCAGTGGCGAGAGGGCCTGAGTTACGAAGACCTGATCGCCGAAATGGATCGTGGCTTGCAGTTTCCAGGCGTGACCAATACCTGGTCCATGCCGATCAAGGCACGCATTGACATGCTCACCACCGGCGTGCGCACGCCGGTTGGGATCAAGATCTTCGGACCCGACCTAAAAAAGATCGAGGAGATCGGCAAAGCCATCGAGATGATCGCCAAGGAAGTTCCCGGCACCCGTAGCGTTTACGCGGAACGGGTTTCGGGCGGCTATTTTCTGGACTTTGTCATCAAGCGCGATGAGATCGCCCGCTATGGCTTTACGGTCATGGACGTCAGCAAGATGATCGAATCCGCCATTGGCGGGGAAAGCATCACCACTACCATCGAGGGACGCGAACGCTATCCAGTCAACGTTCGGTATCTACGCGAATTGCGCGACGATCTGGACAAGCTGGGACGAGTATTGGTGATGGCGCCGAATGGCGCGCAGGTGCCCATCGCCCAGCTCGCGGAGTTGCGTATGGTCAGCGGCCCGGCGATGATCCGGGACGAGGACGGCATGCTGGCCGGTTACGTCTATGTGGACATGACCGGGCGGGACGTGGGCGGTTATGTGGAAGATTTAAAGCGCATCGTGAAGGAAAAGATCGAGTTGCCGACAGGTTATACATTGACTTGGTCTGGGCAATACGAATTTATGGAGCGGGTGCAGCAGCGGCTCAAGATATTCGTGCCGCTGACTCTCGCCATCATCTTCGTCCTGTATTACTTCACCTTCCGTTCTGTCACCGAAACGCTAATGGTGATGCTGGGTGTACCGTTAGCCCTGGTCGGTGGCATGTGGGCGCTGTATGGACTTGGGTACAACCTGAGTATCGCCGTTTGGGTCGGTTTAATCGCACTCGCGGGCGTCGCCGCCGAAACCAGCGCTGTGATGTTGTCCTATCTGGATGAAGCCGTCCGGCGGCGTCAGGAAGTCGGCCAATTACGCTCGCTGGCCGATTTGCTGGAGGCTGTGCAAAACGGCGCCATGGAGCGCATCCGGCCGGTTATGATGACGGGCCTGGCCAATATCGTCGGGTTGTTTCCGGTCATGATCGCCACCGGCACCGGCGCCGACGTGATGAAGCGTATAGCCGCCCCCATGATCGGCGGGATCGCCTCGGCCATGCTGCTGACGCTGCTGGTCATTCCGGCGCTCTATGTGATTTGGCGTTGGCATAAAGACATCAAGTTTCTGGCGGGCAAGGCAAAGGAATGACCGAGCCGGAAGCTACGACGAGGAAGGTCGATGACGCCAGAGCAGACTCACAAACAGCCCTTGCCACGAGCCGGTTCATTCACCGGAAAATCCTGATCCGGTTGTTTCTGGGATGGCTGTTCCTCAGCGTGACGATAGGCGGTGCCATTTTGTGGTTGGAGGGCAATCGCATCCAGCAGCTCGTGCACGAACTCGCGCTTAGAGAATCCGCTACCTTCAGCGGAGAATCCGCTCATAATCTGGAACGGCTAGATTCTGCCGCCCAACAACATCTGGCAGAGTTGGCGCAGCAGCTGGTCGGTCAGCACTTCCTCATCGTAGAGCTGTATGACCGCAACAGACAACTGAGGCTTGAAACCGTTCGGCGTGGACAGGAGCTTGCCGAAAAAGGGATCGACCCTTATCGCCATAGATTTCCACAGGTGGGTGAGTTTTCCCGAGAGTTCCACATTATCCGTGGCGAATTGCTGCTGATCATCCTGGTTCCGCTGAAAGACGACCAGGATTCGCTGACCGGTTATTTCGAGGGCATCTACCAGGTCGATCAAGAAACACTGGACTCGATCAAGAATGACCTGCTTCGCAAGCTTCTGTTTGTTACCTTAGGCATCACGTTTACCACCTTGGTGATGTATCCGATCATCTTGACGCTCAACCGGGGACTGATCAAACTGTCTGGTGATTTACTGAAGGGCAATCTGGAATTAATGAATGTACTCGGTTGTGCAATCGCCGAACGTGACTCCGATACAAACAGCCATAACTATCGGGTAACGTTTTATGCGCTGCGGCTTGGCGAGGCGATTGGGCTCTCCCGTGAAGATATCCACGACCTGATCGCTGGCGCCTTTTTGCACGATGTCGGTAAGATCGGCATCCGCGATCCCATCTTGCTCAAACCGGGAAAACTGACGCCGGAAGAGTTCGAGGTCATGAAAACTCACGTGTCGCTGGGCGTGGATATTCTGAACAAATCGAGTTGGCTCAGCGGCGCGCGGGACGTGGTTTCATTTCACCATGAGAAATACGACGGCAGCGGTTACCTGCAAGGGCTCAAGGGTGAAGCGATTCCACTGAATGCGCGGATATTCGCCATCGCGGATGTGTTCGACGCCCTGACTTCCAAGCGCCCCTACAAGGAATCGTGGCCGGTGCTGGACGCCATCGCTGCGCTCGAACGGGACAGCGGCAGCCACTTCGACCCGCAGTTGGTAAGTGTTTTTGCGATGATCGCACTCCGTCTTCACGAGGAGATGAGTGGCCTTGAGGAACACCGGATGGAGGCAATGCTGCAACACCTTATCGCCCCCTATTTCTTGACCACTGCTATTGGCAGTCGACGCCAGGACACATAGTAGTATGCTTTTGATGCTCAAATGGAATGCTGAATTAAAAGTGAACAATGCCATACAGATACGGGCAATAGGATTCGAATTGAAATATTTTAACGGAAGGCAAATGTCAGTTGCTAAAATGCAAATCAATATCCATTGATATATCCACAGGATCTTCTCTTAATGAACTATCAAAAACTCGAAAAAGGCCTGCCTTGGCTACCTTTATCAATAAAGATGCTGTTCACTGGCTACCTTCTGACCATAGGCTTAGGCTTACTGATGGCTGGTGCGCAAATTATGCTGACCCACGGTATGGCCGATGGCAAACCTGGATTATCCGTAGACGACATTGTTTACAGTTATTACGGTAATCGTAATGGATCAACCCTGGAAGCCAAGCTTAATGGTTCTATGAAAAATAATGCGCCACCAGAGGTGCGTATTGCAATTATCAAATGGGCGCGTGCAGGCGCTCCGGCCAAAGACTGGGATTCCAGGTTTAAAAATATATTTGAGACCCATTGCACTGCTTGCCACCATGCGGGATCTTCCTTGCCGGATTTTTCCAAACTGGAAAATGTTCAGCAACGTGCCAGTCTCGATACAGGAATTTCCTTTACCTCGCTGACAACAGTGTCACATATCCATCTTTTTGGCATCGCCTTTATATTTATGCTGATGGGAGCGATTTTTGTATTTGCGGTGGGAATTCCGGAATGGATCAAGGCTACGTTGGTAATGATTCCATTTGCCTTCCTGATTATCGATGTTATTTCATGGTGGCTCACCAAGCTGAACCCTGAATTCGCCTGGATTACGATTATTGGTGGCTATGGTTATTCATTAGCTTCAACAGCAATGTTGGTCATCAGCTTATACCAGATGTGGATACTTCCCTGGAAACTGGCAAAAAAACATAATCCGAGCACTTAATCCAGCTGCATGAGGAATCATGTAATCCACCCGACGTTTAGTCGGGTGAATTCAGGTTAAAAAGCTAACCAACCGTTAATCATGAAAGTATTGTTTTCACTAGCCAGACTACTTGTACCGTTAAATTTAGAATAACCAATATATTGCAGGCTGGTGCGTAAATTCAGCAGGTATGAATACGAATGGGATTTGCCAAACGGTACATAAACCAGCTCTGCCGTATAGAATTCGCTGTTGGGTCTGGCTAAACCATAATTCGGATAAAGAGCTGTATCTGTTGATCCTGTTGTCCGGTTATAAGCAAAAGTGACGCCGTAAGTTTGATCAAACGTATAGGCGGTATTGAACTTAAAGGTCGTCAGGTAAGTGTTGGCTGTAGAATTAACATTACCTGCAAGCCGACTCGCCGTTAGCTTTTGATCTTCGTAAATATAAGTCGTTTTGGTTTCGAAGATATGCTTGGTATTGCCCATGAACTGGTAGGTGGCGTCAACAGCGACATCCGTATAATGGTCTGTGCCATTGTCGCGAACACGGCCTGGAAAGACATCAGCAATCATCCCGTAGTGGCCCAATGAGAAAAAATGTCCCTGCCAGTCGTGCTGCAGAGCGGCACGCCAATAAGGTGCTGCGCCATCGAGCTGACTCTGGTCAGCCGCGAATACACCAATTCCTTTCTGGGCGTCTTTCGACAATGATGCATAACCACCCGCTTCCAGATAAAGTAGGTTATTGATCATTGTATAAGCCGTAGCGCCACCTACCTGCGTGGAAAGCGCTCCGTCAAGCAACACAGTTGTTCCGGGAGTTGGTTGTACGGCGCTGCCGGTATAAGGAAATCCGAAAGCTGGCGTGGTATTCCACAAGTCCTGTACAGTCGGATTGTTATTCAACGAGATACCGTAAGTAATTGGGTTGTCGCCCAGATCCATTTGGTCGGCGAAACGGATATCGGTGTGATCCAGCGCGAGCCGATCACTATAGCCGTTATAAGTGAGCTGACTGTACGCACCGACTTTGTCTAAAATACGACCCGCATAATACAAAGACGCTTGGTCAAACGTAAAATTGTTGTTTTTATTGTAGCCCGTAGGGGTAGCTGGTTGTATTTGATCCTGTCTTGTATTGGTGAATGATCCCTCGATCGCAGCGCTGATTGGTGGCAGTTTAGCGGCAGCACCACTGCCGCCGCTCATGGTATAACCGCTTAGTTTGAAATCGCGGCCGAATGGTGTCAGGTTAGGCCCGAAGGATTGGGTATGACATGCGCTGCAAGCTTGACCTGTTTGCCTGGAAAAACTTGGCATAGCTTCTGCGTCTGGACTTGTTATTAAAACACCTGATATTAGTGGCAGTAGCAATACCAGAAAATAATTCAAATTGTAACTTCGTTTAGAAAAAGTTTGCATAAATCACCTAATTGTTTATTTTAATTATCGCCAATTTAATAAGCTAAAGTTCCTAAAGGTAATTCTGTTGTAGCGTGTGTTGTATCATTAGCAGCTCCTCATAAAGTATGAGTCGTGCTTATCCGGTTTACGCACACACGCACTACAGGTAGTATGTTGATTGTCTACGCACCGCTTCCATCAAGGCTGAACTATATGCCAGCGAACGCTGCCTCACTACATTTAGTAGATGTGTGTGACAACCGGATAAGCACGGTATGAGTTACCTGTCGTCCATAAATGCGACCTATTATCCTGCACAAAAGTAAATCAGGGCGTTATCAATTGTTCGCGTTTGAGCTTTGTGCGCAACACCAATTGCTCATGACTATCCACTCCATGTAATTGGAACACCTGTTTTGCTAAGTCAAGACCTATGCGTTTAATATTCATCTCGGACTCCTCCGCTGTTTGTCTGGGTAGCTAGATTCTACCCGTCTGGCACTTCGATGCCGAGGGGTGAGAGGAGTCCATCCCATTGCTAAAGCAGGAAAAGCGGTAGGTGGTAGAGATGGATGCTTACAACGAATATTCGACGCTGAATAGTACCTTGAGTTTAATTCACCCCTGAGAACACCGATCCTGAACCCGTAGGCACCGGAGCTTCTCTGAAAATCCGTCATCATCGTTCAAACCGGAAGCCGAATCTCAAACGTCGTGAAACCGCCTTCCGAATGCGCCAAAGCCTCTCCATCATGGGCGTGCGCGATAGAACGCGTGATCGCCAAACCGAGTCCCGCGCCCTCACCAAAACGCTGCCGTGATACGTGCGCCCGGTAGAAACGGTCGAACAGCCGCGGCAGATGCTCAGGGGCGATGGTTTCTCCGGTGTTTTGCACCGACAAAACGACGGTCGAGACGTCGGAATCGTCAACGCGAACCTCTATCCTTCCCCCTTCCGGCGTATGGCGCACCGCATTCGAGAGCAGATTGTTGACCGCTCTGCGCAGCATCAACCTGTCGCCGTAAACAGCGCCCCTTCCTGAATAGGTCAGACTGACTCCCTTTTCCTCGACCAACGCCTCGTAAAATTCGACTAGGCTGCTCACCTCCGTCACCAAATCGACCTTCTCGCGATGGGGGACGATGAGGTTGTTGTCCGATTTGGCCAGGAACAGCATGTCGGCAATCATCCGCGACAGACGCTCGAACTCTTCCGCGTTGGAAGCCAGTAGGTTCTGGTATTCGTCGAGTGTCCGGGTCTTGGACAGAGTGACCTGGGTTTGTGTCAGCAGATTGCTGACCGGCGTGCGCAACTCGTGGGCGAGATATGAGGAAAAGTCGGACAGCCGGCGGAAGGATTCTTCGAGCCGTGCCAGCATCTCGTTCAGGGTTTTCGCCACCTCGGCCAGTTCGACGGGAATGGAAGCTGCCGACAGCCGTTGGTCGAGGCGGTTCGCGGTGATACCCGCAGCGCTACGACTGATGTCACGAAGGGGCGCCAGTCCCTGGCGTGCCGCCACCCAGCCGAGAAAGCCGGTCAGCAGCGCCGCCAGGCCCATGACCGTCCACAACGCCGTCCGAAACGAGTGCATGAAATGCTCGTGGTGCGACAGGTCGGTGGACACGGCCACGACCACCGGAGTCACGCCTTCGATACTGGTCGGCACTTCGGCGGAAATCCCGCGATAGCGATGGTTCTCAGGGTCGATCCAGAGCATCGGGCGAAGGGGTTTCCCTCTGACTCCGGCAAGCAGCTCTCCTGGTAACTTCGCACCTTCAGTCGAATACAGGGTCTGACCACCCGGCTTCAAAACGACCACCACCAAACCGGGGTGTCCCACCATGGAATCTTGAAGTTGTCTCGGCAGCGCCTCCAGTTCCTGGCCGGATCGAACTTTCTTCAAGGTGTGGCGGAGAAGTTCCAGTTTGCCGCCGAGCAATTCCATGTCCAACTCTTCGAAATGCCGCTCGACGAGCGAGCCGATCAGCAGCCCTAATAGCAGAAGTACCATCGTCGAGGCCGACGCGAAGAGCAGGGTCAACCGGAACGTAATGGATTTGCGTCCGATGATCCGCCTCACTCGGCCGCCTCCAGCACGTAGCCCATGCCGCGGACGGTGTGGATCAGTTTCGGCTCGAAACCATCATCGACTTTTGCCCTCAGACGTCGGATGGCAACCTCGATCACGTTGGTGTCGCTGTCGAAGTTCATGTCCCAGACCTGGGAGGCAATCAGGGAGCGGGGAAGCACCTCGCCCTGGCGTCGTAAAAGGAGTTCCAACAGGGCGAATTCCTTGGATGCTAAATTGATCTTCTTGCCAGATCGGGCTACCCGGCGTCGCATCAGGTCGAGTTCGAGGTCGGCGGCTCGCAGAAACTCGGGCTCCTTGGCCATCCCTCCGCGCCGGAGCAGGGTTCGGACACGGGCCAGCAGTTCGGAAAAGGCGAAAGGTTTCACCAAGTAGTCGTCCGCCCCGAGTTCCAGTCCTTTGACCCGATCATCCACACTGTCGCGGGCCGTGAGAAAGAGTACGGGCATGTCCTTTCCCGCCCTGCGGATACCTTGCAGCACCTGCCAGCCGTCGATGCCCGGCAGCATCACATCCAAAATTGCCAGGTCGTAGGCTTCGGTGAGGGCCAAATGCAAACCGTCCAGCCCATCCCGAGCCAAATCAACGACAAAGCCAGCCTCGGCCAAACCCTGTCTCAGGTAATCTCCGATTTTGGGCTCATCTTCCACAATCAGAATTTTCATGCGTACTCCACAGCGTAATTTGTCTCGTATTAATGCCATTCTACACCGGTGGCGAGACTAGGCCTCACAGATTACGTAAATGTAATCTGTGAGTCAGGTTCCCGTTAATTGGGATGTCATAATCGTAGTCAATTTATTTTCCAAATAAAAGGTTAAAACCACCGGCTTTAGCTCTGCAATCTTTACTAAAGATCTTTATATTGCTTTTGGCCTTATTTATACGCACAGAAGCCCATAGTGGTGAATGGTGCCACGTATCGTTAAGCAAAACTCAATAGAACACCAATCAGAGGGTGACTAAGACGCGTCGTAAAGTTGACGCGTATCCAGACTTTCAGTCAGTAACTCAACCCCACCAGCTTTAGCTGGTGGGGTTGAGTGGCATGCAGCTTTCATATAAAATTGATTTTATTTAATTTATATATTTTTGGCGTGTTTTGTGCTTATTATTTTTGCACAAGTAATCAGGGGGTATTTATTATGGCTATTAATTTTAACGCAGCACTTGGCAACGCTCCTCAGATTCTGGCTTTTCGAGAAAAACGAGGTGAGATATTGGCTGCTAATTTAGCAAATGCAGATACACCCAACTTCAAGGCGCGTGATCTGGATTTTAAGTCAGTTCTAAAACAAACCGTAGCTTCAGGGGTGACCATGGAGCGCACCCATGCGGGACATATTACACCACAACAGCAATTATTCGGGGCTAATCTCATGTATAGGAATCCCAGTCAGGTATCATTAGATGGTAACACCGTCGAATCTCATGTTGAACAAGCCAAATACGCTGAAAATGCGGTGCGGTATCAGGCCAGCTTGAGTTTCCTTAGTGACGACTTTTCTGGTATGAAGCTTGCGCTTAGAGGACAATAGTGCAAGGTCGGGCGATTGTCCTTTAAGGCCAAAACATAATCCGCACAGTCCTCCACAATGCGCTTGGCAATGGCTTTTTGGCAACCCATCCCATCAGTTTGTGACGGAAGCGCCTTGAATATCCAATAGATCTAAAGTGTGGGGATTGCCGTTATTTCATTGCCACTGCAGCCTGTCCCAAGATTAATTGTGCTTTGCTTACAAAGGCGCTGATTAAATGCGCGGGTTGCCCAGCGCAACCTCTGAGTGCTTTGCCATCAATTCAATACGTAACTTTTATCATACTTAATGCCATTTAATACCAGTGGTGAGACTAAGTCTCACAGATTACGTAAATGTAATCTGTGAGTCAGGTTCCCGTTAACTGGGATATCATAAAATACACCCACAAACAATCTGCGAGAACTTTCCATGAAAAAAATTCTGCTGGGTGCACTGGGCGTCCTTGGCCTCGGTACCGTAACGGTGATTGGTCTGCTCCAGGCCGGAGCGATCGATATGGCGGCCGATAAGCCTCACAGCCCCGCCGTCCACCGCCTCATTGAGTGGGCGCGGGAACAATCCATTACACGCAGGGCCGCCGACATCGTTCCACTGGCCGACTTGTCCGACGCCGGCCGGATCCGCCGGGGTGCCGGCAACTACGATGCCATGTGCGCGAGCTGCCACCTCTCACCCGGTATCGAAAATTCAGAAATACGAAAAGGCCTCTATCCGACCCCGCCAAATCTCTCTAAACCTGCAAATGCTGCCGATTCCGACCGGACGGCTGATGCCCGCCGGTTCTGGATCATCAAACACGGCGTCAAGGCGTCCGGCATGCCGGCCTGGTCGAAAGGCGGCATGGAGGACGAGGCGATATGGGATCTGACGGCTTTCCTCAAGATCATGCCGAGCCTTTCCCCGGAAGAGTATCGCCAACAAGTCGAGTCCAGCGATGGGCATTTCCATGGCGGTCTGGAGGGGCACGAAGCCGAAATGGGAAGCAAGCCCGACGTCGAACACCCCCGCGACACAAAACCGCATTCCCACAAGCACGGCGCTCATAAGCACTGAGTAAGCCCAGAAAAATTACGGAAATGTAATGTCTTGGTCAGCCTCCCGTAAGGAACAGCTGTTTAAACTGGCCGCACTCAAATCAACCCGGAAACAGTCATGAAATCAGATCTGAAATCACATCTCCGTTCCTTCGCTAGTTCCCAAGCTCAAGCTTGGGAATTCGGTTTGGAAGCTCTAGCTTTCCGTTTCGCGAAGCTAGAGCTTCGCCTTCGAGGTTCCCAATCTGGAGATTGGGAACCAGCGTACCCCCTGCTCGTCCAGGCGGACGGCAGCACCCGCGTTTTTACCAGACACTAAACCCACTAAACCCTAGGAGAAAACCCATGAAAAGTTTGATTACCCCCGTCCTCGTCACCCTCGTCGCCGCAGTCTTTTCTGCGCACAGCATCGCCGCTACAGACCACGACGCTCATGGCGGCCATGGCGCGATGCCCGCGCCGACTGCCGCCGAAGCCCCGATGGTCAAGGAACCCTTGCAGAAAATCGACAAGTCGGCTGGCAAAGTCACGGCGTCCCAGGGGGTGCTGCCCAACTCAAAAATTAACGCAAGTCGTTCTGGGCCAGCCTCATCTGACGGGCATGCGCACGAACATACTGATGCTAAATAAGAAATCCACATCAAGATTTAATTAAATATTCCTGAGAAACCTATGAAATATATGAAATTTGCATTAATCACACTTTTATTAGTCGCTGTTTCTGCGTGCGCAACGGATCCCAATAGATCTAAAGATGACAGTCATTCACATCGTGGCAGTAGCGGCGGACATAGCCATTAAAGTAATGGCAGCCTGGAGATCCCTAATTATTTCAACTTCAGGCGACCTGGGCCGAATACGATTTATTGTCTGAGGACACATCACAATGAAACCTATTTCCAAACCTTTGCTAATATTGCCTAATCCTTCCCGTCGGCGCTTCATTGAAGGGCTGGCCGCCAGCGGTATTCTATTAGGTCTATCCCCGTGGATCAAAACGGCTCAGGCCAAGGAAACATCGCAGTTAGCCGAGATACTGACCGGCACGGAGTTTAACCTGACGATAGCGGAAACCCCCGTCAACTTTACCGGCGCGCCACGTATGGCAACCACCGTTAATGGCTCGATTCCTGCACCGACACTGCATTGGCGAGAGGGGGATACAGTGACGCTTCGTGTCACCAACCGTCTCGCCGAGGAAACCTCGATTCATTGGCACGGTATCCTCCTGCCTTATCAAATGGATGGCGCACCGGGTATCAGCTTTAAAGGCATCGCGCCGGGGGAAACCTTCACCTATCGCTTTAAGGTGCAACAATCCGGTACCTACTGGTATCACTCCCATTCCGGCATGCAGGAGCAGTCCGGATTGTACGGCGCGATCATCATTGACCCGGTTGGTGCCGACCCGATCCGCGCCGATCGCGACTACGTTGTGCAGCTGTCCGACTGGACCGACGAAGACCCGATGCGGGTCTTCGATAAGCTCAAGAACCAAAGCGACTACTACAACTTCAACCAGCCGACGGCTGTTGATTTTTCTCGCGATGTCGCCAATGAGGGGCTCGGCACCGCTATCAGCAAGCGCAAGATGTGGAACCAGATGCGCATGAGCCCGACCGACCTGTCGGACATTTCTGCCTATACCTATACCTACCTGATGAACGGTACAACGTCGGCCGGCAACTGGACCGGACTGTTCCGTCCGGGCGAAAAGGTGCGGCTGCGCTTCATCAATTCCGGCGCAATGACGTTTTTCGATGTGCGCATACCCGGACTCAAGCTGACGGTGGTTCAGGCCGACGGACAGAACGTCGAACCGGTCACGGTGGACGAAATCCGCATTGGGCCTGCCGAGACCTATGACGTGCTGGTCACACCCGATGACGATGCCTACACCATCTTCGCCCAGTCGATGGACCGTACCGGCTATGCCCGCGGCACGCTGGCAACGCGTGCCGGCATGACTGCGACGGTGCCTGCGCCGGATAAACCCGAGCCGCTCACCATGAAGGACATGATGGGCGACATGGGCAGTGGTGTGATGGCAGGGATGAATCACGACGGCATGGCTATGGATCACAGCGCCCACGCCATGGGCGGCGAACAGGTGCGTGTGCGCCACGCCAGTACCGAATATGGCCCCAGCGTGGATATGCGTGTGGACACGCCGCGCACCAATCTGGATGACCCCGGTATAGGTCTGCGCGACAACGGCCGTCGAGTGCTGACTTATGCTGATCTGAACACTATCGGAGGGTCGCTGGATCCTAGAAAACCGGATCGGGAAATTGAGATCCATCTTACCGGCAACATGGAGCGTTATAGTTGGTCATTGGATGGGCTTGAGTTCGGCAAATCCACGCCGGTGCATTTTCGCCATGGTGAACGGCTGCGCGTGATCTTCGTCAATGACACGATGATGACTCATCCCATGCATTTGCACGGCATGTGGAGCGAGCTGGAAAGCCCGGACAGACTCTTCCAGGTGCGCAAACACGTGATCATTGTGCAGCCCGCGCAACGTGTGACTTTTCTTGTCACCGCCGATGCCTTGGGTCGCTGGCCTTGGCATTGCCACCTGTTCAATCACATGCATGCGGGCATGATGCGCGAAGTGGTTGTGGCCTGAGTATGTCGAAATCAAACAGGAGTAATCGAATAGTGGAGCAGAAAACGATGATGAACCGTCGAGTAAATTTGATCACCGCCTTGATGGTTCTCAAGCTATCTTCCGTTTGGGCGCAAGACCCATCGACTGTGGAAAAAGTGCAAACGAACCCAGTTCACGCCGACCACGCCAATCGTTCCGCACAGACGGAGCGGAAACGGCGTAATATAAAGCTTGGGACAGAATCAAAGCCGGCTCCGGCAAAAGCGTCCGAGCAGATAGGGGCGACCACCAAGGATATGGATCACGGCAAGATGACGCACGGCTCCATGCCGGGCATGGATCATAGCGGTATGGACCACAGCAGGATGAATCACGATGCGATGCCGGACATGGAACAAGGTGATAAGTCCGGCACGGGGGAGGGTTCAGAGCATGACATGAACCACGGTAGCGCTGCTTCCGGGAAGGTCGGCGACATGAGCAACATGAATCACGGCGGCGAATCCATGTCCATGCAGGGTGGCTCGGCCCCACCCGACGCTCGCGATCCGCACGCCTATTCAGATGGCTACGACTTCGGCCCGATTCCACGGCCAAAAATGGGCGACGAAGATAACTTTGGCTCTCTGTTGGTTGATCGGCTTGAAAGTGTGACTACTCGCGGCAACACCGCTATGACCTATGACTGGCAGGCCTGGTATGGTCAGACTTATGATCGCGCACTCATCAGAGCCGAAGGCGAGATTGAGAGTGGTGCATTTAAAGACGCACGCAACGAGTTGCTCTGGGCGCATGCGATTACCGCTTATTTGGACACGCAGTTGGGTGTACGTTACGACAGCGGCAAGGGCACGGATCGCGGCTGGCTTGCCTTCGGTGTTCAAGGATTATTACCTTACTGGTTATATGTGGAAGCGACTGCTTATGTTAACGAACAAGGGCGTACCGCATTCCGTCTCGAACATGAATACGACTTATTGCTGACGCAAAAGCTCATCTTGCAGCCACGCATCGAGATGAATATTTATAGCCGACGAGACGACACGCGAGACGTGAGTAGCGGTTTGTCCAACATTGAAGCAGGTCTGCGTCTGCGTTATGAGATTCGACGAGAACTTGCTCCCTATGTCGGCATTGAATGGGCCAGTCGATTTGGCTCGGCGGCAGATAATATAAGGGCTTCCGGTAACGCTGCCGAGGAAGCGCGACTCGTTGCCGGGGTGCGTATCTGGTTCTGAGCCTTCGGCGCTTCTCTTCTCCGTACGTTTTGGGGCGATGCGTAAAAGTTAAAGAGAGCAATAAAATGAGCGATAAATCTGAATTCAACAAAATCTTGAACCCAGGTAATCAAGATTATTCAGCTAACCAAAAAGGTAATAACGTACCTATAGAGCAAGTGGATGACTATTCACAAGGACAGCCAACCTCACCAACAGAACAGCTCTTGGGAGAAAGTACACCTCGCCATCAGTGGATTTCAGTAGCGGCTTATTACAGAGCGCAAGCCAGGGGATTTGAACCCGGCAAAGAATTGGATGATTGGCTAGAGGCCGAAAAAGACTATTCAGCGATGCTGGTAACACACTATCTTTCAATGTCCGAAGAAAACGGGGGAATGACAATTTCAGGCCTGCAACAGTTGGCAAAATCTATTGGCGTTCAAAACCCGGAACGTATGAGCTTGGAGATCGAACTCATACAAGCCATTCAAAATATTAGTCAGTATCGTCCTTGTTTCCGATCTGAAACCCGTATGCTTTGTGTCGGTGAGGGCTGTGAATGGAGAGCTGAGTGCCGAAAACTGATCGCAGTATGGTGTCGATAGAGGGGCATCTCAATGTTTAAAATGGTAAGCGTCCAGCCCCACCGTCTAAAAGTTTTCAACCTACTCCGTTATCCTCCAATTTTTTAAAGAGGATGAGCGATATCATTACCAACTGAACGATATGTTAACAATCTGAAAAACGATGTTATTTTAAATTATTTGTAATTATTCAGCAGTTAAAAAATAGAACACGGATGATACGGATTTGACTGATAAGCACTGGTAAAAGGGGGCTTCTTCTTTTTATAATCTGTCTAATCAGTGTGGTGTTCTAATTATATAGTCAGCCTCTGCCGGAAAAAGCGTTCTCAGGAAACAAAATGGATCATCTTCAAAGTTATTTACAACATTTTCTACCGCCACTGAGCACAGCACATATTTTCGAAAATCTTCAAGGCTCTTTACAGCACTTTTTATCGTTGCTGAGCACCGGCAACTTTACCGAAATATCAGCCACGGCAGCGACCAGTTTTGCCCTGATTGCAGCGGCAGAAATTGGCGATAAAAGCCAAGTGGTGTGCATGACTCTGGCATCACGGCACCGAGCCATACCGGTTTTGCTGGGCGCTGTTTCGGCTTTTGCTTTTTTAAACACCCTGGCCGTTGTTTTTGGCGTCGCTATTGCCAGCTGGTTGCCGGCATATATCGTCGCGGCAATAGTCGCCATCCTGTTTGCCGCCTTCGGCATTCATTCATTACGCGTAGAAGAGGAGGATGACGATGAGGAAGTGAAGGAAAAAAGCGGTCACGGCATTTTCTTTACCACTTTTTTATTGATTACAGTGGCTGAATTCGGCGATAAAACCCAGCTGGCTGTTGTGGGTTTGAGCAGCACCGCGGTGCCGACTGCGGTATGGCTGGGTTCGACAGCCGCACTGGCCTCAACATCCGCCTTGGGAATCCAGGCCGGATGCACTATTTTGCAAAAAGTCCCGTTAGTGTTGCTGCACAAGATCAGCGGAACCATCTTCCTGATGCTGTCGGCCTTTGCCGGCTATCGGGCTTATATTAGCTGCATAGGCTAAACAGCAGCCAAAAATAGAACGCTGATGACGCTGATAATTATGATTGAATAAGATTTTTGAATTATTCTAGAAAATCAGATAATCGCCGTTTTCGGAATATCTGTGTTTATCATAATCATCCGCGTCATCAGCGTTCCATTGGCTTTGATGACTGAGTAGTTACAATTATTTTTGAATTATTCTGGAAAAAACCCATGAAAACTAAATTACTGATTACCCTGCTTTGGGTTCTTGGTTTACTGTCCGCCTGTAGCGAAATGAACCCGCATCCGATGGATATGAGTCTGGCCGTGCAAAATGTAACATCCAAAGCCGATCATGAGGCGCTGGCAGAACACTATGAGGAAGCGGCGCAAGAAATGCAGCTTAAAGCTGATGAGCACAAGAAACTTCTTAGTCAATATGAGGTAAAAGGCATTCTCTACGGTAGACTGCCGGATGATTTTGCGGAAGATTTTAAAGATCATTGCCAAAGGCTGATTGATGTCTATGAAAAGGCTGTCGAGGCGAACTTGAGCATGGCAAATCTGCATCGGCGGATGTAACGTTTCACACAAGTTAGGGGATGGGAATGCTATCATCCGTTCGGGTTATTTAGTTTTCATTCTTAATGTTAATGAAAGGAGAAACTCCACTATGAACGCATGGCACAAACTATCGATTACCGAAGCCGTAAGCCTTCTTGCAACCGATGTGGAGCAGGGGCTTTCTGCCAATGAAGCGAAAAATCGGCTCGCCCGGTATGGGCAAAATAAATTACGCAAGGGCAAGCGCCTCTCGGCCTTGGTCATTTTTATAAGCCAGTTTAAAAGTCTGGTTATTTGGGTGCTGATTGGCGCCGCTGCTGTTTCCGCTGCACTGGGCGAAACCGTAGACGGCATCGCCATTATTGCCATCGTAATCCTGAACGCGGTGATCGGTTTTATTCAGGAGTATCGTGCCGAGAAGGCGGCAGCAGCGCTGGCCCGTCTGGCGGCGCCCCATTGCCGCGTGGTGCGCGACGGCCATAGCGCGGTGGTTGCCGCGACTGAAATCGTTCCGGGCGATATCCTGTTGCTGGAAGGCGGGGATCTGGTCGCTGCGGACGCTCGGCTGATCCAGGTATCGGTTCTTCGTATCAACGAAGCGCCGCTCACTGGCGAATCGCAAGCCGTAGGCAAGTTCACCGACGGTTTGCCTCCGGAAACGCCGCTGGCGGAGCGGAAAAATATGGTCTTCCTCGGCACCAGCGTGACCGGAGGCACCGGCCGCGCCTTGGTGGTTAATACCGGCATGGAGACGGAACTCGGCCACATCGCCAAACTTCTGGACACCGCCGAAAGCGGAGAAACCCCGCTGCAACGCCAACTTGACCGGGTAGCGCGCATGTTGTTATGGGCCTGCTTCGGCATAGTCGCGCTGATTTTCAGTCTCGGATTACTGCGCGGAATGGCACCGTTTGAGCTGTTTTTGAGTTCGGTGAGTCTTGCGGTAGCCGCTATTCCCGAGGGGCTGCCGGCGGTAGTGACGGTCGCGCTCGCTTTAGGTGTGCAGCGCATGGTGCGGCGTCATGCATTGGTGCGGCACATGGCCTCGGTTGAAACGCTAGGCCGTGTTCAGGTTATCTGTACGGACAAGACCGGCACGCTGACGATGGGTGAAATGACCGCCCGCAAGTTGATTACTTCAGAAAGCTTGTATCGCATCACCGGCGAAGGTTACGCCACGGAAGGCGCTTTCTTTTCCGGCAACGTGGAAAGTTTGCCGTCAGAAAGCCCGGAACTCCTGGCCTTGCTGCGCGCGTCGGCTGCCTGCAACGATGCCGAGCTGACTTTAATAGATGGCCGGTCTGAAGTCGTGGGCGACCCTACTGAAGGTGCGTTGCTGGTGGCCGCAGCGAAAGGCGGTATTACCCGCGCGGCCGTCGAGACCCAAATGCCGCGACTGGCTGCTGTCCCTTTCGATTCCGACCGCAAACGCATGACCGTTATCCGTAGTCAGGAGAATCATCCCTGGGCATTCGTCAAAGGCGCACCCGAAGTTATTCTCAGCCGTTGCACCCTGATCCGTACCGACCAGGGAGTGATGGAACTGACTGAAAGCGATCGCACCCGGTTGCTCCATACTAACGCGTTACTGGCGAACGATGCCCTGCGCGTGCTTGCCGTCGCCGAGCGCCCCCTGGACGGCTTCAGTTTCGAAGAAGGCGTGGCCGTAATCGATACCGAGATCGAGCAGGAGCTTACCCTTTTGGGACTCATAGGCTTACAGGACCCACCTCGCGCCGAGGCGAGGGAGGCCGTGGTCAAGTGCATACGGGCTGGCGTCAAAACCGTGATGATCACTGGCGATCATCCAGACACTGCACGGGCAATAGGCCATGAATTGGGCATTCTGGGCAAGGGCGACGAAGTTCTCGTAGGAGCCGAGCTTGACCGCCTGGATGACGAAGCGCTGAAGCAACGGGTAGCACAGGTTTCGGTTTATGCGCGGGTTACCGCCGAGCACAAGCTCCGCATTGTCCGCGCATGGAAAGCGCGGGGCGCAGTAGTGGCAATGACCGGGGACGGGGTTAACGATGCTCCTGCGATCAAGGAGGCGTCCATCGGTATCGCCATGGGCATCACCGGCACCGAAGTAACCAAGGAGGCCGCCGACATCATCATCACCGATGACAACTTTGCCTCCATTGTCGCTGCCGTAGAAGAAGGACGGGGCATTTATGACAACATTGCCAAAACTTTAGCCTATCTGCTGGGCGGCAATACCGGCGAATTGATCGTGATGCTGAGCGCGGTCCTTCTGGGCTGGCCGCTGCCGTTGCTACCACTGCATCTTCTGTGGATCAATCTGGTAACAGACGGCTTGCCAGCGCTTGCTCTGGCGACTGATCCGATCGACCCAGGCGTGTTGAATCGGCCGCCGAGACGTTCCCAAGAGGCGCTATTCAACCGGGATTTCCTTAAACTAACCCTGTTTACCGGTTTGCTGACCGCCGGCGTCACTCTTGGCGTGTTTACCTATGAATTCTACATCGACAACAACCTTGAGCAAGCCCGCGATGCCGCCTTTACCGCTCTGGTAATCGCCGAACTGCTGCGCGCATTCGGCGCGAGGAGCGATCGGCTCACCATCTGGCAGATAGGCCTGTTTTCCAATCTGCGCCTGTTTCTGATTGTGGCAGTGAGCTTTGCCTTGCAGTTGGCTATCCACCATGTTCCCATGCTGCAAACGCTATTCCAGATCGAACCGGTGTCGCTAAATCAGTGCGTAGTCTGGATCGGGGTTGGATCTATACCGCTGATTGTCCTGGAACTGAGAAAAGTCATCCGTCGTCCCCGAGCAAAGAAGGATTGAAATAAAAATAAAGCTTCAAGCAGACGCTTTGGAAACGGAGTGCGCAGGTTAAGTTGTCACCAAATAGAGAAGATTGAAAACCACATGGCTACATATTGTCAACAGCATAAAACCAGATTTCTGATTTCATCGTGTTACGAAAACTATAGGGTAAGACAATGACAAAATACGCTCATGAAAAAGCTTATACCTGTCCCATGCACCCTGAAGTTCGCCTGGAAAATCCTGGCAATTGTCCCAAATGCGGAATGTCCCTGGAGCTGAGGGATCCGATGGGAAGCAAGGCTTTCGAAATTCATATCGAATATGTGTGTCCGATGCATCCTGAAATCATCCGTAGTGAACCGGGTATCTGTCCCAAGTGCGGCATGGCTTTGGAATCACGAAACGTTTCAGGGAAGGAAGAGGAAAGCCGCGAACTCACCGATATGAGCCGAAGGTTCTGGGTCAGTACCGCGCTGTCAATACCGGTGTTCATTCTGGCAATGGCCCACGACCTGATGCCGGAATTAATAGCCGACTTCCTGACCCTCCACACCTTGCAATGGCTTGAATTTGCCTTGGCCACACCGGTCGTTTTATGGGGTGGCTGGCCGTTTTTTCAACGCGGCTGGGCTTCTGTTATTCATCGCAGCCTGAATATGTTTACCTTGATCGCATTAGGTATTGGTGTTACCTGGATTTACAGTGTAGCAGGAACTTTTTTTCCGCAGATTTTTCCGCTACTCATGCGTAATGAAAATGATATGGTGGCGGTCTACTTTGAAGCAGCTGCGGTAATTACCTCATTGGTTCTACTAGGTCAGGTTCTGGAATTGCGGGCTAGAAGCCGGACCAGCGATGCGATTAAAATGTTGTTGGGATTGGCTCCGAAAACAGCCCGACTTCACCATGCCGACGGCAGCGAAACCGATATCCCACTGGAACACGTAAAACCCGGCGATATTTTACGTGTGCGACCCGGTGAGAAAGTGCCGGTTGATGGTGTAGTGCTTGAAGGCACTAGTTCGGTCGATGAATCTATGGTGACGGGTGAACCGATTCCGGTCGAAAAGCTTGTCGATATGCCTCTCATCGGTGCAACGATTAACGGCACGGGTAGTTTATTGATGTGTGCCGAGCGTGTTGGCAGTGATACCTTGCTTTCGCAAATTGTACACATGGTCAGTGAAGCCCAACGCAGCCGGGCACCCATTCAAAAACTAGCCGATGTGGTTGCCGGTTACTTTGTTCCCGCTGTGGTGCTGACGGCCATCATTACGCTTGCGGTATGGTGGCAATGGGGGCCTGAACCCAGATTGGCTCATGCTGTAGTGAATGCGGTAGCGGTATTGATCATCGCTTGTCCCTGCGCATTAGGATTGGCGACCCCTATGTCAATCATGGTCGGAACCGGACGTGGTGCGACAGCGGGCATCCTGATTAAAAATGCCGAAGCACTGGAGATTATGGAAAAAGTTGATACTTTAGTGGTTGATAAAACCGGCACGTTAACAGAAGGAAAACCTAAACTGATCACGGTCGAGGCAGTCAACAGCTTTATAAAAGAAGATGTCTTGATAAAAGAAGATGTCTTGTGTTTTGCCGCAAGTCTGGAACGTGCCAGTGAACATCCCCTTGCCGCTGCGATCATAAAAGGTACGGAAGAACAAGGGTTAACGCTGATGCAGGTAGCTGATTTTCAATCACTCACCGGACGAGGTGTTACGGGGCAAGTCAAAGGCCGACACGTTGCATTAGGTAATGCCCAGTTGATGACTGAATTAGGCATTGATTCAGGTTTATTAACAGATCGAATAGAAACTCTAAGCAAACAGGGCCAAACGGTCATGATAATAGCCATTGACGGCAAAGCGGCCGGTCTGCTGGGTGTGGCCGATCCGATTAAGAAAACAACGCTAAAGGCACTGGCAGAATTCCATAAAGAGGGGATTAAGGTTGTGATGTTAACGGGCGACAGTCGCACGACTGCTGAGTTTGTTGCCCAAAGCCTGGGTATTAAACAGGTTTATGCTGAAGTTTTGCCGGATCAAAAATCCGAAGTTGTAAAAAAGTTACAGGCTGAAGGGCGAATAGTCGCCATGGCAGGAGATGGCATTAACGATGCTCCCGCTTTGGCGGCGGCTCACATAGGTATTGCCATGGGCACAGGCACCGATATAGCCATGGAAAGCGCAGGCGTGACGCTGGTGAAAGGTGATTTATTGGGACTATCGAAAGCCCGTCATTTAAGCAGAGCTACCATGCGCAATATCCGCCAGAACCTGTTTTTCGCTTTTGTCTACAACATCTTAGGTATTCCGGTCGCCGCCGGCGTTTTGTATCCGTTCTTCGGCGTGCTGCTGTCGCCGATGATCGCGGCGGCGGCAATGAGTTTTAGTTCGGTTTCGGTCATTGCCAACGCTTTACGGTTAAAGCGTGTATCATTGTAAATGCTGGTTAATCTGACAGGATGTTGAAAGTCCGTCCCTGGCGCTTTTTCAACTCCCGTTTCGGCATGCAGGCCGATTAAAAAACCTTTTTTCAACAGTTTGCTAAATGAACAGAGCAGCCATTGACGCTAAGCAATTGTCTGTGGCTCCATTTTTATCCACTAGGCTCAGGTTACACATGGGCTCCGAAGTCAGTCAGCTTGGTTGGCGTTTTTGTCGCCACCACTGACGTTAGACTTAGTGTTCTGGTCATACACAAACACAGGCAATGCCAAAGACAAAAATACCAGAAAACAAAGGCGATCCTGATTATATTAAGAAGCACTGGCACCCCCCATTAAAACCTATTTCTTTTATAGAGTGATTTATCACATCTCCGCTCAACTTGATATTGGCTTCTCTGACCGCAGACGGGATCGATTGACAACACCTTAACTTCTCGTTGTCCTGTCACGACGACAGAAATAAGCCCATAGCTACTTTTGTTTTCAAATTCCTTCAACTCAAACTCCTTTTTAACTTGACGAAGTTGCGCATTAAGTTTTTGCCCAAGTTCGTTGGCTTGAGTCTGGAATTGGCTGTTTGGCTTATGTGTCTTTTTTTGGACCTTAGCAAGCTATTACCTTAATGATTTATTTTTTTGGAGTTGGAGGTAGATCGTTGTCAGACGGATTGCTTGGCTGCTTGGGCTGTTTATCACCGCCGCCAAAAGTGTTTTTTATAGCATCATCTATGGGTTTAAACGCTTTGTCGGAGGCAATTAACGCTGATCTTGCCGTACTGGTTGCAAAATCGGCTACAGTGGTTGCGGCACTGATTGCGGGCTTAGCGACGTTGTCGTAAGCGAGATGGCCTTCGTTTTTCATTGCACTACCCATCATGCCCGACATATCTTTGTTGCCATCTAGTTTTCCACCAGACTCAATGTGGCTTCTGAATTTATCCGCATTGCCGAGATTGGCGTTTTTGAGAGCGACATCCACTTTAGAGCGCTGTGATCCGGCTGTTGATGCGGGCGTGACCGGTTTACCGCCTGTCGCTTGCGACGATTTTGGAGTACCATGATCCGCAGATGGTTTTTGTCCGTGCTCTTGATGAGTAGCTGGTTGCGGTACAGGCTGTTTGATCGCAGACCTGCCATCTCCTCCACCTGTATCATGGTCGCCGTCTTCGCCTTTGGCTTTTGATCTAAAGCCGGCAGCGGTTTCATTACTGACAAAACCATCAACGGATTGGCTGTCTTTTTTAAATTCCGTGGAGCTGATATTAACGCCTGATCCACTGGAGGTAGGAGTTATTGCCGAGTTAAGTATTTCTGCGGCTTTTACAGGATCCTGCTGGTTAAGCTTCAAGAATCCCGCCAGCGCATCACGATCTCCACCAACGAGACCGCTAGCGCTCGACCGGTTAATTTCGTATTGCGCGTTTTCAGAGAGATTCGCTTTATCTTTATCACTCATATTGCTTTCCAGCTTATTATTTGCCCTGTTAATATCGGGGAGCGCACCAGATTTATTAAGCCTTGTTGCCAAATCCTGATAAGGGAGCGACAGTGATTTTCCTGCTGAATCCTGCATCGATGCCGTTTGAGTAAACTTTTCACTAGCTTGATCTACGGCTTGCAACTGGCTGAGGTATTGCTCGCCTTTCGCCTTCATGTCCTCTGAGCCAAAGAATGTTTGATCTGAATGTTGCTGAGCGCTTTGTTGCATTTTTGCGACTTGAGAACTACCGGCATAGCCTTTGCTCCAAGTGTCCTGCACTTGATCCGATATTTCTTTGGATTTGGCCGCATCCATACCCGTTGTAGACTGCAATTGAGCTTGGGCACTGGCGCCCAAAGTGGCAGGATTAATGCCCTTCCCTGTGGAAAGCCCCGCCGCCAAAGATCCACTGACCGCCGCCGACACCGCTTCTTTTTCGCTTTGTGTAGTCCCAACCCTGTCGCCTATGGTTCTACCCGTTGACGCCGCCCAGTTGTCGGATTCGGATGTTGAGTTTGTCAGTGAACTCATAACGGAATTTGAATCACTGCTCATGGAGCCAGATCGGTTAGTTGACTGCGTCATGCTGTTGAGCGCCTGCGAAGCGGTTGCGCTCGCACTGTGCAAAGAGTCCGTCGCGCTTTGCGAAGCACGACCAAACGTCGAAGAGGCCGAAAATTGGGTATCGGCCATGCCCGATTTTTTGGCGCCGGTGTTGGGCGAGTATTCAGCCATCGAACCCAATTTCATTGACGAATCTATTGAAACAGGATCAGGGGCAAGTCTGCCTGGATTCACACTGTTGGATGCCCCCGACGTCATTTTGCCAGAGAGATTGGTCGCCGCAACCGAGCCGCCGTACACCAGCATCAGTGATAAGGCCGGTACGCTTGATGCTAACATGCCACCTGCGGACAACCAGATTTCCAGCGTCTGATAAAGCTTGTCATGCATTACCATCGAAGACAGTGCTGATCCATTGTCAACGGCTTGAGTAGCCATCGCATCCATTGCACGGGATGTCACTATAGTGATGTAAAGATTACACACCGCCATAACCGGCCCCCATAGCGCTATCCAAATCATCATTTGGATATAGCGCACGATCATGGTCATACCGGCAGGTCCAAGTGTGGACAAAAACGCGACGATGGGTGATGTAGCGACGGTAAACATCTCAACAAAGGCCATTAGCGGTCGTTCAATTTGGTTGAACATGCTCTGTTCACCGGCCCATTGCAGATTTAATTGCTCCTGTCCTGTCCGCTTGATGAAAGCCGCAGGGCCGTCCTTTAAATAAGAGGCCATTAGTGCGTTGCGCATATAGGTCTGCGCATCTATACCTGCTAAACTTAGAGCCTGTGCTGCAACATCTATTCTATCCTCCGGCGAGACCGCTGGATCGTGAATATCTAACACGCCTTGCATGTATTTAGCCCACTGAGCCTTAAAATCTCCGCCTGCCATATACTCGTTAACCGCTTTATAAGCATTTTCGCATGATTTTTGTTCGCCAGCTGGAGCGTTTGGCAAATAGACCATAATGTCACGGTTAATAAACGTCGTTCTCATGGCATCCCACAAATCGGGGGATTTTTGCAAAGATTCTCGGGATACCTCGTGATTTCCTGTTGCGATTTCCAGATCAAACATCACGCAGTTTTCAATGTACGCGTTGATGGTTTTGGAAAGGTCACCACTCAATCCATTGTTCGACCCGGCTGTCCCTGTTCCTATATTGCGTAGTTTGATCAGCGTGTTGAGCGAATCCAGATAACCGTGTTGTAACATGTTGGCTTCTGCCGGTGTCGAGAACGCGGTCTCAAACATCTCTGTCATCTTGACGCCCATTGTCGATATGACAGACATGGGAATTGCCACGCCTATTGGGACATTAGCGACGACCCTGACCTGTCCTGAGTAAATATCTTCAATAGTGACCGTATCTTTTGGAGTGAACATCACCAAATACAGGATCAGCCCCACCAAAGCATATCGCAAAGGGAACTCCTGATCGGTCAGGTAGCGGAGCGAAATCAGCAGTATCCCCAGCGCAAATCCGGCGCTGATAAGTTTGTTCAGACTATTATTTCCAAATATCATCGCCACCCCCTGGAAGGCGTTATAGAGCATTTCGCCATCACCGATGCTTATGATTTCGTAGGCCATACACTATTCTCAACTACTGGAGTTTATGAAATGCGTTATTTCGCAAGTCTTTTTCTATGTCCGAATACGAACTAAGCACAATCGAAACGCCAGCAATCGTTTGCCCAACAACCCGGCGCTCTTCATTGATTTTTTCTCTTCTATCTCGCATCGTCGCCAGCATCTTGGTGTCCATTTCTTTCCCACTGCTCTCAATTGAATTTCTTACCGTGTCATACATTTCGTCGACAAGCTTATTGGTAAGTTCTATCGCAAGAACGTTAGTTAATTGCTCAGCAATTACGTAGGCAGCGCCAGGTTCGTGCGCTAATTTTGTTAAAAGACCGTAAGCGCCCGGAGACGTTGCTTCAATAAATTGCTTTTCTTCTGGACTGAACCCAACCCCACCAGCCCGCTCTTGCATTTTCCTCAGAATGCCGCCTGTGCAACCTACACAAGTACCGCTACCAAGAACCATTTTTTTTACGCGCTCTCTCATTCCAGTTACTTGTATGGTTTCTGTGCTATCACCCGGTAGCAAACATTCGCCTGATTCGCATGTGTAAATTGTAAGCATTCCGCCTTCAATGAAATCCCTAGGCTCAATTTTGCTGGGCTTGAAGTTATATTCGATACCACTATTGTCCGCTTTCGTTGCGGCGATATAGGTTCCGGTCAAACTCATTAGCACACCTTTAAGCTGCTCGTCACCATGCTGAAACCAGGCCGTAGCGTTCGCATTATTCAGTGATTTGTACACAACGTTGCCCGTGAACATATCGGCTCTTCCTGCATCAATTGCCTTTTTATCGGGCGAGGAACTTTTATCTTCCTTTGCCTGAAACCAATCCGATACGAAACCGGTATCGGTCGATAGTTTCGTTGACAAATTGCTTTTGAATGTTTCATTGATCGACTCCAGGCCAGGTCGTAGCGTGTTATCTACAATGAGCTTTCCGGCTTCACAAGAATTCTTCATTAACGAGTTAATAAACTCTATGTCTTTTTGTAACTTAGTCATGACCTGGGCGCAGGTTGGACACATACCTTCAATGGCAAGCTGAAAGGCATAACCCACTGCGGCTTGCGCAACGCTACGCATAAGCTGAGTAAATTGCGCACCGTTGATATATGAGAACGATCCCCCAAATAAATCAATCCCTCCGCAACCCGCCTTTACGCCAGGCGGTACAAATGAAATCAGGTTGGGATTTACGACTTTATTGCGACTAACAATACTCCCGCCAGTAATCACTCCCCGCCGCTGTGTATCATAGGATCCACCTGGAGTGACGTTAATCATGTCGTCAAACATGCCTTTCAATTCATCATTCAAGCCAGACTTTGCTGGGCCTGCAATAAAAAGCAGCATACAGGTCAAAAACAGCAAAGAGTGATTACGCATGGTTCAGATCCACATTAAATCTCGGAAGCAGTCGATGTGTCGCTCATAAAAATCCCTGCCAGACTTTTCTTGTCTGGTTTTAACAGATTTTTGCGACACTTGATTTCTTGACAGGAAGTAACCTTGTCCATATTGGATTCCCATTAGAATACTGCTCGCAATATCGGACTTCGATTACTCGAATCTGATACGTTTTTTTTGATTTCCATAGAGTTTAAAATCTCAAAATTGTTTTCTTAAATTATTGCGAATGGTTTTGACCAGTTCGTTTGGCTTATCCATTACTTTCTCGTCAATGTTTTGGAGGGTCTCGGTATCCACTTGCATGGGTTTTACTTTTAAGGTGTCTTGGTAGTCGTCACTATTCAGCCAGCCATTTTGGTGAGACAAGGCAATGGCACGCTTGATGATCTCGTCACCCGATAACAAACCCTGTCCAAGTTGAATGGCGTCGCCGTTCTGTCCTGGTTTAACTAAAAACAGGGCGGGCGTCGTTTCAACACCCAATTTCTTTGCTTGACCACGATCAATCGTGAAATCAGGGAATTCACCGCCAGGCAGGGGTAACCCATCCAGGGCAATAGGCAAAACCTTGAAGCCGTAGGCATTCATCAAGCCTTTTAGAACACCGACTTCCTTTATACAGAACTCACAGCTACTGGCATAAAAAAACCAAAGCCCCGCGTTCTCGGCGAGTTTTTTTGCCGCTTTTTCAGTTCCCTTGGTCGCCCTATCATCCATGACAAAGGCGCCGAAGGTTGCGATGGGGCGCCTTGAATTTTCGTCAAGTACGGGATCGCTCATCACCACTCGCTGCGAAATCTCGCTAAACTTCTCAGCCTTATCCAGCATCACCCTTTGCAGGTACATGTAAGCCGACACGTTCTGTTGGGTGGGCTCATCAATCGCTTTATCACGATACTTTTCCATGTTTTTACGAAACCACTCTGCCGATAACGGTTTTGCCCCCGGTGGCTTTGCTGGTTGTTCCGGTTCGGTTTTCTTTTCCTGGACAGGTGGGGGTGGCGAAGCAGCTTCTTCTTCAGCAGGTTCCTCATCAAAAACGGGATCTTCATACCAAAACCAGCCTCTCTCCTTGTCTTCGTAAAAAGGTGACTTATTCAGAACAGACGCCGACTGCTCGCGTCCGTCTGAGACACCGTAAAACAACGGCGATCCATCCCCATTTGCTTCCTTATTTGCTTCACCGGCGTTTACCAACTCGCCGCATAACAAGACGAGCAATAAGCAAGGCGTAAGCGCTTTGATCATGCAGTCGCGTCTTCTTTTTCTTTAAGTTCGGACGTGCTTGATTCTTCGACCTTGACCTCGCCTTGATCTTTGACATCTTTACTCGTTTTTTTGGGTTTTCTTGTCGAAGCCGTTTCCTCGATTATTTTATTTGTTTCTGCTATTTCTTCGTCCAACTCCCCTTCATCAGTAGATGCCGCTGCTATCAGATTGTCATCGGCTTCTATTGCTTGTTCATTGGTTGATCGTTGTAAGCGCACGCGATCTCTTAGTCCCAAGCTAATAGTCCGGGATTTGCCCTGGATGCCCCGCAATTCGTTTTCGATTTCCGCCATGGCTTTCATGCGCTGCTCGTCGTCAAGTACGCACGCAAGCCAAAGAGAGCTGAGTTTTTCATCGAGATCTTGAGCCATTTTGATGGTTTGCAGAAACCGATTGGCTAATGGGTCAATAATGGTCACGTTGAGCTTCTCAAATTGCGATGTCGTTACCTTAATGTTGTTATTGACAAGAATGTGTTCGGCAACCGTGATTTTTTTCCGCAGGCTTTCATTCACTTCGTCCATCAGATCACTAATGTCTTTGGTTAGGGAATTTTCAACGCCATTGATACGGGAAGTGCGCGAATAAAAACGAAGTAGATACACCGCACGCGATAACCCGTCGAAATGTCGACGGTAAATACGTCGTATGTTGGGGGAAAAATACGCCTCAACGACAATACGACTATCCCTGCATTCGCTGATGAAATTCCGTCTCATATAGCCATCTTGTGTAGCTCGTGTAGTGGGTTCGGTTTTTTCTGCCATGGTATTGCCTCAATGGGTGATATTAATGTTTAGGGGTTAGTCATCTGAAACAAGAATGTCTTCGATCGCTTCCGCAGTTGTCATGCCGCGACTGGTTCGCTCCGATATTTTTTTAATATCGTCCGGATGGGTTGAGTAAAGTAGCTTGGTGTATTTATCCACTATCAGCCGGCCGATCCCCACGCCATAACTGGTTACGAAGAATATTTCAGAATATTGCCCGGTCACGGTATGCACTGATTTTAAAAACGTATAGCCGCCCTCTCCGATCATTAACCGGTTCTGGCGCTTAATGGACTCAATGGTTTCCGGCTTTTGGTAAAGCAGGTAGAGATTGGCCGAGTTTTCAGCGATCGCCACGCCAGATGGCGAGCTGTACAGGTCATTGAGTGACTGGGTAATGGTTATGGCGGCCCCGTTATATTTCCGAAAGCGCCGGTATCCGGTTTCAATGAATCGAGCAATATTGCCTTTGGCAAGCAGATCCCAGGCTTCATCAATGATGAGGATTTTTCGCTGATTGCGATTACCCAGATACATGGCTTGCTGGATCTGGTAAATCAGAATTAGCAGCACGACTTGCTGTAAATGGCTGCGACCCTTGAGTTCTTCGAGCTCAAGACAGGTCAGTGCATTATTGAAGTTGACGTTGTTTTCCCCATTAAAAAACCGGCCGTATTCGCCGGTACTGGTAAATGCGAATAACTGGTGCCCCATATCAATAACGCGGCGGTCTTGGTCTTGGAGTAATTTTTCAGCAACCCGGTCAACGGTCATTCCGACTCCGGACTCATCCCATAATTCTTTTAGGATTGAGCGTAACCTGGCATGCTGAAGATCGGACAACTTATCTTCCATAGCGGCCATGGACACAATGATACCTACCAGCATGTCGGCTTCTTCATTGTAATTTTTGATAATCTGAAACGGATTCAGGCAAATTTGGCTCTTTTCACCGAATTCAACAAAGTCGCCGCCAATGGCATGGGTCAATTTCTCGTAAGAACGCCCAATATCGATCACCCAGCATTTGGCTCCGGAGCTGATATACGAGGTAATAATATCGTTGGTCAAAAACGATTTTCCGGATCCGGACGCCGCTACGATACACGTATTGTAGTTTGTGTTGGAATCAAAAATATCCATGTTCATGATCTGGCCGCCGCGAGAAATAAACGTCAACTGCGGTGTGCCGGTACCACTCCAGTCAGCGATGATGGGCAGAAATTCGACAGCGTGTTTGGAACCGCAACGTTTGTAACGCTGCAGAAATTGTACCGCTTTAAGGTCGGCGCAAAGTGGCAGTGAATTCACTAACATGGGAAGTGTGATGTACTTGTCTTCTTTCATGCTCCAGCCGATTTCGCTGAAATAGGTTTGAGCCTCTGTTAGCCGGGTTTCGCTTTTATCCAGTGAGTCAGTGAACAATCCAACACACAACTTGATTTTGAGAATCCGGTCACCGTCGTTAATGGACTTGAACAATAGGTCGGTACTTTCTTTTTTGAATATCAGTTTCGGATTGAATTTCAACATCGGCCCAAACGCCTGGTAATTGATGACATTACGCTCTTTGTCAGCTTTCTGTTTTTCGGCAGCGTTATCCGGGATAAAGATATTCAGGTTGATAAAAAAGTTACCGTGAATTCCACGGGCCCCGGTTAATGGGTCGCCAATCATGCGCCGCATATTTTGAAGACTCATTTGTCCTTGTAGTCGCCCTGGCGACAGGATCCGCAATCTTTTATCACCAAGCCAGACACCGTTGGCATCGGTTTGTATCATGTCGTCATATTCGCTCAACTGTTCATTAACAGGTGATGTGGCGTCGTAATATTTCGCTGGGCATCGCCAGTTTGCTGAAGGACCCCAATGCAGTATTTGCCCAACTACGCGCAAATAAAGCTCAGCATTCATTGTTTGCGGGACAAACTCTGCGGATTTCAATGTTTGCTCAAACGACAAACGAAGATCTCGTGCAGCCGAAATTTCATGTTGTTTCGGTAATTGGTTTTTTTGCTCAAGAGGAAGTTTTATGGTGAAAACGACTTTGTACTCGCGAACATACGATTGAGCATGCAGACTGATCGCTTGATTTGATCCTTCTGTCAGCATTTTTAGACGATTATTCAACGACTCTTGCAGCGCTTCATCTTTAGTGTTGCGGATATGCTTAATATTGTCCAGTGTCGGACGAATATCTTGAGACCCCATCAGCATGATTTGAATGAAGCTCTCTTTGGGGTAATCGAACGAGAACAGGACATTTAGTCGCTGGGTTACTGACTCGTCACCGCCCGGCAGTGGTTTTGCGACAAAACCAAAACCAATATATCCATCGGCCATGGTGAACAAATGTGTTTCCTCGTCAAAGGATTCTACCGGGACGAGTTCGCTCAACGTGTGTCGTTTGAGTTGTTTTGCATAGACAAATGCGCCCATAAATGATCTCCTGAATTTAAGAAAACAGGCTTGTATTTTAAAGAAACGATTTTCTTTACGTCGGGTTGAAAGACGCGCTTTTTCTGCCTCTTTTGATTATTATTTTTGTCTCTAAAAAGCCTTTTAAAAAAAGCCGCACATTTTTGATGGCGGCTTTTTTAAGCACTCACTAACAAAAGAGCCTATCGCCCGCTTTCGACAACGGGCGATAATTCTGGCGTTAAATCAGGGCGGCAACAACACCGTTGATAACGGTTGGGCCGTAGTACAGCGCCAGAGCGCCACCAATACCGATAACTACAGACACGATAGATTGGTTGACGATACCGGCAGACAAACCCACCATAAACATACCCAGGGCAATGATTTTACCCAAAGTACCTTGAGTCCAGCCAACTAACAGGGTATAGATGTCGTCGAACTCGGTACCGCCAGTACCCGCCACTGCTTCGGATCCGAATGCAAACGCACATACAGCAGCAGACGCTAACAGGGCTTTTTTCCGCTCAGTAAAGAATAGGCTTTTCAATTGATTCATTTAAACAACTCCAAAATTATGCTTGATTAATCGACTCATTACTTGCAATTAACGAGTCGTTGGTTCTGCTCCGGAACGGTGTCTATTGTTCAATAAAAAAGCGTTAAAGTAAGTTCGAAAGAGGTCGTTTTTAGGTGTTCTTTTGCTGAAAAAACGAAAGGCGCGTTTATTTCCAAGCCACTCTAAAAGTGTGTTGATTTATTGAGGTGATTTGAGGTTAAAAAATGCCCCGTTAGGAATCTAACGGGGCATTTTCTTTATGGGTATCTCAGACATATGAAAACGTGACCGCCTGCTTACGGCCATATAGCGTATAGCGGACACTTGGCCCGATGGATTGCGAAGGGCAAATTTCGACCCTGAGGAGACATTGGGAGTAAATGTTACCGATTGTCCGATTCTGGTGATATTCCAGTCATTTGGTTTAGCAGAGCGCCCAACTTGACTTGATTGTAGTCAAGTTGGGTTCCTATTACGCCAAGGTCAGAGTTTGTCAAAACGATCCAAGCGCATCACCTTGCCCCATGCATTGACAAAGTCCTGCACGAACTTCTCTTTGGCGTCGTCCGAGGCATAGAGTTCAGCAACCGCACGCAACTCGGAGTTGGAGCCAAAAATCAGATCGACTGGAGTAGCCGTCCATTTGGCCTGGTCATTTGCCCGGTCCCGACCCTCATAAATACCCTCCGCTGACGACTTGGTCCATTTGGTCGACATATCGAGCAGGTTTACGAAGAAATCGTTACTCAGTACGCCTGGCCGGTTGGTGAATACGCCATGCTGCGTATGTCCGGCGTTGGCATCCAGCGCCCGCATGCCGCCAACCAGCACCGTCATTTCCGGCACGCTCAGGGTCAGGAAGTTGGCGCGTTCGACCAGCATTTCGGCAGGTGAGTGCGAATTATCCTTACCGAAATAATTGCGGAAACCGTCGGCTTTGGGTTCCAGTACCGCCGCGGAATGCACGTCGGTTTGTTCCTGCGAGGCATCCATCCGCCCCGGCTTGAACGGCACCTGCACCTTGACGCCGGCTTTCTTCGCAGCCTCTTCCACTGCAGCGGAACCGCCGAGCACGATCACGTCGGCCAGCGACACTTTCTTGCCGCCTTTCAGCGTGCGGTTAAAGTCGTTTTGAATGGTTTCCAGGCGAGCCAGCACTTTGGCTAGTTCGGCTGAATCGTTGACCTCCCAATCCTTTTGCGGGGCCAGTCGAATCCGCGCGCCATTGGCGCCGCCGCGCATGTCGGTACCGCGGAAGGTCGCTGCGGAAGCCCACGCCGTCCTGACCAGTTCCGAAATCGTCAAATCCGAGGCCAGAATGGTCGACTTCAATTTGGCGACATCTTTGGTGTCAATCAACTTGTGATCGACTTTGGGGATAGGATCTTGCCAGATAAAGTCTTCGGCAGGCACTTCGGCACCGACGTAGCGGGCCTTGGATCCCATGTCGCGGTGGGTCAGCTTGAACCACGCCTTGGCAAACGCCGCCTCGAATTCCTTGGGATTATCGAGGAAGCGCTTGGATATTTTTTGATACTCCGGATCCATTTTCAAAGCAATATCGGTCGTAAACATGATCGGCGCGTGGCGTTTGTTGGGATCGTGCGCGTCCGGTACAAAGTTGTCGCCTTTGCCTTCCTTGGGAATCCATTGCGTTGCACCGGCCGGGCTCTTGGTGGTTTCCCAATCAAAGGTATACAGCCACGTCAAGTAATCATGCGTCCAACGGGTCGGGTTGGTCGACCAGGCTCCCTCCAGACCGCTGCTGACGGTGTCGACGCCATGGCCGCTGCCGCATTTGTTGGCCCAACCCAGTCCTTGCTCTTCAATGCCGGCGGCGGCCGGTTCCTTGCCGACGCATTCGTCCGGCTTATGCGCGCCGTGCGCCTTGCCGAAGGTATGCCCACCGGCGATCAGAGCCACCGTTTCTTCGTCGTTCATCGCCATCCGGCCGAAGGCTTCGCGGATATGCTTGGCGGCCGCCAATGGATCAGGGTTACCGCCAGGCCCTTCCGGGTTGACATAGATCAGCCCCATTTGCACGGCGGCCAACGGTCTCGCCAGTTCACCTTTGGCATCGTGGCGCTCGTCGGCAAGAAATTTCTTTTCCGTTCCCCAATTGACCATCTCGGCTTCCCAGTCATCGGTCCGGCCGCCGGCAAAGCCTATCGTCTTGAACCCCATCTCTTCCAACGCGACGTTACCGGCCAGCACCATCAAATCGGCCCAGGAAAGTTTGGCGCCGTACTTTTGCTTCACTGGCCACAACAGGCGCCGGGCCTTGTCCAGATTGACGTTATCCGGCCAACTGTTGAGCGGTTCGAAGCGTTGCTGGCCGCCGGAAGCGCCGCCGCGCCCGTCAAAGATCCGATAAACGCCGGCACTATGCCAGGCCATACGGATGAAAAATGGGCCGTAATTACCGTAGTCCGCCGGCCACCAGGGTTGGGAAGTATGCAGTACATTGGCGATATCATGTTTCACCGCTTTCAGGTCGAGGGCTTTGAATTGTTCGGCATAGTTGAACGCCTTGCCCAGCGGATTAGACTCGGCCGAATTCTGGCGCAGGGGTTTCAGGTCCAGTTGTTCCGGCCACCAAAAGCTGTTCATAGTCGGTTGCGACTCGGCCAGAACCGGATTGGCGGTCAACACTGCGGATATGGCTACTGCCAGTGCGGAAGCCAGGAAAGTTTGTTTCGTTTTCATAAAATACCTATGTTCCTTGTTGTGGGATAATGCGAAAAAACATGCCGTAGACGCTTCAGTTTAGATGGTATCGACTAAAAGAACCAGCAGCTTTAAATCACCTGGCTCATCGTCGCGAAGGCACATCACCTGTTCAACACGGCACTGCCGATTTTAGTTTTAAAACTATCTTCTTCATTAAGTCTCAAATCCAGGGATTTAGACTCTTACAAATAATAATTTCGGCAAACGCATTAAACCGGATAAGGCATTCTTTTTGAAATTGATTTCATCGATAGCGCTATTTTTCAAATCAATAAGGCGCAACCGCAATATGGTACCATTCAATGTGGTAGCATTCAGAGTTGTCTGGCTTCTTGCCGAGCAACTCACTTTAAAGCGGATAAGAATCGATGAACTTGCGTGATTTGAGCTACCTCGTGGCGGTAGCAGATTTAAGAAACTTCAGTCAGGCGGCCGACCAGTGCTCTATCGGTCAGCCAACCTTGAGCACGCAGATCAAAAAGCTTGAGGATTATCTGGGCGTAGACTTGTTCGTGCGCGAGAAAAATAGCGTGGAGCTGACGGACACCTGCCAAGAAATTTTGCCCATTGCGCGAAGAATACTAGCCGACATTCAAAGCATTCGGCAAATCGCCGCCCACGCCAGCATTCGGCATCGCAACATGCTGTCGTTAGGGGCCTTTCCCTCTCTAGCGAGTTATGTGCTGCCGGAATATGTGTTCCGCATCAAGCAACATTTTCCTGAGCTGAAACTACAACTGGTCGAAGAAAAGACCGATTCGCTCATTCGGTTGCTGCTCGACAAAAAGCTGGATGCGGCGTTGCTGGCCTTGCCGGTAGAGCATGAACTACTGGAATGCCGAACACTGTTCGAAGACCCGTTTACCCTGGCTGTATGTGCTGATCATCCATTGGCTCAGCTGGAGGAAGTAGACCTCAACATTGCAGCCAAGGAAAATTTGCTGCTGCTGGATGAGGGGCATTGTTTGCGGGATCAGGCATTGAAGTTATGCGACCCTTCCCGCTTCGTGGAGCACGACTTCCGGGCTTCCAGTCTGGAAACCCTACGTTTCATGGTCAAGAACGGCGTCGGAGTCACGCTGATGCCTTCCGTCGCCGTTCAGCCGGAGGATAACGACATTCGTTATATCGCCATCCGTCAGCGACCCAGCCGGACTATTGTACTGGTTTGGCAGCGGGCTCATCCCCGTAGCGCGATTCTTGAGACATTGGCCAAACTGCTGGCTTATAAACCGCTACCCTGAGCTTCATTTCTGAAATTCGGATAATTTTGAACACCACAATGCGTTATCACGACTGAAGCGGAAGCTGGCGGCAGATAACTCATCCTATCTTACTTATTACCGGCGTTTGTTGCGCCCAGTGCGCAATGACTGGAATAACGGAGCCTGAACATAGAAGTCAGCTTCACAACAAAAACCAGCCGCTGGTGAACAATCTTTTTTCAGCTACCTTGAATGTCGCAAATTGTTAAGGGTTGTCAGATGCCTGCCCTTCTGCGCAAGATGGCAAGATGCAACAGGACTTGGTGGGCAGGCGTCGGACAAGCCCCGAGGGAGGAAACCGCGGGCTACGCAACGGTGGATCAGAACCGGGGATGGACTATGGGGATTTGAAAGTTGGCTGTACGGATTAATCCGGCTTTCGTGTCGACCAGTCGAAGTCCGACATAAACCAGAGGCTCTATCTCACAGTTTATGCGCCTGATTTTTCGTAGCGGCGGCGAACAAAAAATAGGGGTTTTATGCCACCAGGCCAAGCCTTCCCCTATCGGCTCTAACCGCCGATGCAACAGTGGCAGGTGATTTGGAGTCTGGCAGGCACTTGTTTTCATGCCGTGCCTCGTTGCCAAGGGGGCGCTCGAATCGGCTGTTTGCGCGCTAAGATTTCGACGATGATCATGGCCGCCCCGCAGTCGGGGCAGACGAAAGTTGGTTGGATCAATTGTCCTGCCACATCGGTCTCTCCACTGTTGAGTTCCTTGTCGGCGGGCATAACCTGCAGCAGTTCACGTACCTGCGCAAGCTGTTCACGGCGGCCGCCATTGGCAAGCAAGCCATAATGACGAATGCGATGAAAGCCACTGGGCAGCACATGCAGCAGGAAACGGCGGATGAACTCATCGGTAGACAGCGTCATGGTTTTATGAGGAGTCTTGCCCTTGGCCCGGTAATCTTTCCAGCGAAACGTGACACCCTGCTCGGCTATGCTGATAAGCCGTGAGTTGGCAATTGCCACCCGGTGGGTATATCGCGACAGATATGCCAAGACTGCCTTTGGTCCGGCAAACGGTCGCTTAGCGTAGACCACCCATTCGCATTTTTTAAGGGGTGCAAGCCAATTGGCAAAGGCCGAGGCGTCTGCCAGATGGGCATGCTCACCGAAGAACTGTAATTGTCCAGTCGCCTGCGCTTTGCTCAGTTCTTCCAGAAAACGCCGTCGAAACAGTCGTGACAACACGCGTACCGATAAAAAGAAACCCGGCTTGCAAGCCACCCATCGCTCGCCGTCCAAGGATAACCCGCCGCCGGGGACGATGCCGTGCACATGCGGGTGGTGCGTCAATGCGGATCCCCAGGTATGCAGGACCAGGGTGGCCCCGATCCGTGCGCCCAGATGTTTGGGATCTGCGGCGATGGTGCGTAGCGTCTCTGCGGCGATCTCAAACAGCAGGCCATAGATCACCGCCTTATTGGTGTAAGCGATGGCGCTGATCGGTGCGGGCAAGGTGAACACCACATGGTAATAGTCCACCGGCAACAGATCGCTCTGCCGGGCTTCGAGCCAACGTTTGGCCGCACTGGCCTGGCACTTCGGGCAGTGCCGGTTACGGCAAGAGTTGTAGGCGATCTCGTCATGCTCGCAGGCAGGACAGTGCAACACATGCCCACCCAATGTCGAGGTACGACACTGTTCGATGGCGGACATGACTTTCAGTTGTCCCAGACTTAAGTGGGTCTGTTGAGCTTGTCGCCAAGCGGGTCCGTGGGCGCGGAAAATATCCGCCACCTCCAGTGCTGGACGCACCATGGTCTTGGCCTACAAAGGTTGCAAGGTCTCGATCGGACTCACCACCTCACGCAGGACATCGGTAGCCACCTGGGCATACAGCGCCGTGGTCTCCAGCTTCTTGTGGCCGAGTAGCACCTGGATCACCCGAATATCCACCTTCTGTTCCAGCAAATGAGTGGCAAAGCTGTGCCTCAGCGTATGCATCGATACCCGCTTGTCAATCCGCGCCGCCTCTGCAGCGGCATGGATAGCCCGGTTGAGTTGACGGGTGCTGAGTGGATCGATGGGGTCCAAGCCAGGAAATAGCCAACCACCTTGGCGCATTTTGCCTTGTGCATGGGCAAACTTCCACCAGGCGCGCAACCGTTCCAACAGGACCGGCGACAGCATCGCATAACGATCCTTGCTGCCTTTGCCCTGTTCGATGCGCAGCGTCATACGCTGGCTATCGATGTCACCGATCTTCAGCGACACCACCTCGCTGGCGCGTAAGCCTGCACCGTAAGCTACCGATAATGCGGTCTGGTGCTTGAGGTTGTCAACGGCGGCGAGCAGGCGAGCCACCTCCTCACGACTCAATACCACCGGCAGTTTGTGCGGCTCATGCACGGCATGCATCTTGGCCAACAACTCGGGGTGATCCAGCGTCGTTTCAAAGAGAAACTTGAGCCCGGTGAGGGTTGCATTTAGTGAAATCGGCGAGATACCGTGATCAACCAAATGCAATTGATAACGGCGTAAATCTTCGACGCTGGCGGTATCCGGCGAGCGCCCCAGAAAACTAGCGAATCGCTTCACAACACGGATATAACCAGCCTGGGTTTTTGGGGAAAGTTTGCGCATTCGCATGTCGTCAATCATGCGTTGGCGCAACGGGGTAACGGGTTTACTTGTCGAAGTCATGACACTGCTCCTATCTTGAAACAAGGCGGATTGCCTTATTCCTTAACATAGGAAACAGTTACAGTCTTTCAACCACCCTCAGGCTTATGATCACAGCGACAATAGCGCGTAGCGGTTTAGTCCCTTGGCCGATTTTCGCCTGTCACGCAGCTATATTTACTGTTGATTCTATGTCTGTTTCTAGACTAATACCAGACTCTTGGGGCCTTGGTAGATGCTGCCGACGAAATTGTTTATGCCATGTAAAAAAGCCCTTGCCTATATAAAATAAGGGCTTTCTACCATTCGGCCCTCAAATATCAACACGATTCGAGAGGGGCTTGGTTTATTTCGCGCCTTTCGATGGCGTAGTAATCGAAAGCGGGTGTTGTGCGGAGCCGGGTGACTTAAATCGATCACCTAAATTCCACCGGCGGTTTTCAATTTCCGTATATAGGTAGCCGTCGGCATGCAAATCGCCCTCTTCATCCTCCCAGGGCGCCATCCATATCCGCATCACTTTGGCCTGCGTCCTAATAGGAATCGGCTGCTCGATACGGGGTACCGCAACCTGGCTTGTATGTGCTTGTCCAGGGTTGATGGTCTGGTTTTTTTTATCATCGGATTTGTCGTCTTCTGATACCGTCTTCACAGTGTCCGATGATTCGGTAGCCTGGTAAACTTGCCGCGCCGACATGCAGCGGACGCCGTCAACTCCGCCAGGACATGAAAAATCACCTTTACCAATGCCCATGAAGGAACAGCCTTGCAAAATACCGGCTATAGCAATGGTTGTTAGTTTCAAAAAGCGCTTATCTACCATTAATTTCGTCTTCAAGGTCTTTCTCCAATAAGGTTTTGAATGATTTAGCCCCGCCTCTAAACGTGTTATGAGATGGCAGGAAGGTGAATGGCACGCCCTGAATATCAAGGAGTTTGGTTGCAACCACCGCCTTCTGTAAGGGCTTTAGGTCACAGGTGCCCTCTTGACGTATCAGGGCGGGCAACTTCGAATAATCTTTCGCTATCAGCGCTTTTAACGACTGGGCTTTATCTTTGTTGCAGATCAATTTTTTGCTGATTTCAGCCGACTCTTTGCCCAATACCGGTATCAGAACCAGCTTAAACACATACTCTTTACCCAGTGGCTCAAGCTGTCCGATTAAATCATGACAATAATTGCATTGCGGATCGACAAAAATCACCACTTCCTTTTTGCCGATACCGATTGAAAATATCGAAAGCTCATCAGGGTTTAAACCGATTTTTCGCAAATCCACTTTATCAATACCTTTGGTATCGCCCACCGAGCCAATAATCTTGCCTTGCCACATATCGACCAGCTTGAAATTGCCGGCCACTACAAAATGGCCGTTATCCGATATCAAGAAGGTCTTATCGTCGGCCTTGATCATTGACAGACCAGTCACGGGCAATCTTTTTACCTCGTCAACACTGCGCATAATGTCTTTGACTTCTGCTGTCATTTCACCGTCAGTCCTTGGTTTTGTCGATTGAGCCACCGGATCAGAGTCGACGGCTTGTGATTGACCGACGATTCCCATCAATACTATGAGGACACCTAATTTTTTTATCACACTGTTCTCCTAAAATTAACGTCCATAACCGCTATAAACTCCACGCTAGCCACCTACGTACCTATCGCCAAAACCTGCCATTCCGCCGCGCTGAACACCGTTGCCGCTCATTATGTTGCTGTTCATCATGTTGTCGTTCATCATATTACCGCTATAGTTGTTGTTCATACTTCGTGCGCCACCCTGCGAATCAGTCCCTTGATTCGATTTGGATTTAGGATTGAGCGACATGCCGCGAATCATGATGAAATCAACTTTCCGTCCGGCATCGATTTCGATAATCGGGAAGATGTTTTTGGCCATTTCCAGGTAGTAATCGGCAATTTGCTCGGCTGCGCCTCTGATACCCCCCATGACTGCCTGACCGGCCAGCATTTCCGGAGACGGATACTGGAAAGCTTGAGGCTCGCCTGGGACTACGTTTGTTCTTATGGATTGTACTTTCTGTGGCGCAAACGCATGGGTAATGCCGGAAACGAAACCCGATAACAATGCATTGCCGATAATTTGGCCGTTTTTACTGACAAGACGACCGCGAATACCGGCTTTACCGTCTTCTCCAACCGAATAGGCATCTATTGATGCTTCAATAACTGTACCGTCTTTCTTCACGCATGAGATGCGTTCTGCTCTCATGTATGCCCGCTCGGCGCTCAGGTCACCGTAACCACTGGCTATCAGGAAGCACTCGCGTATATCCATCCGGTAGCGGTTCGGCAAAATGGCTTCGTGCTTCACGCGCAACATCGCAGGAAAAGGATCCTGTTTGGATTGATTCGACGTGGGTGCATCTAAGCCGGTTACCAGTGTCCCGCTCAAAATACTGCCGGCAGGCAAGAACATATCCGGCATACCCGTATTGTTGGCTGCTTTTTTGATATTAACGAATTCGGTTATTTTTTTGTCGCCGGTCTTTTTGGTTCCATCCTTGTTATTGGCATCTTTGGTTGTTTTACCACCTTCCCCTGAACGGGTTACTACACGAATTTTAGGGCCTGTTTCGGTAGGCGCCACTTCGTTTTCAGCAAGTGTGGGCGGCTGCTGACCTAATAGCTCTGGCTGTCCGGGTTCGTATTTGGCATTTGCTTTCCTCTTGCCAGTTGATTTGTTGTCCAAGGGCACTTCGGGCAGAGGTATTTGGGTTTTTAGCGCGTCCTGCGCGACTTCGAGTTTTTGGTAAAGTTCGGTCGTTTGCTGAGTCAATTTTTCAGTGCGTTTATTCAGTTCGTCCGATCGCGTTTTGATCAATTCAGAGGCTTCCTGAATCTTTTGGTCCTGCCGCTGGAATGTCATACGGATATTTGAAAAGTCTTCGGTTAGCTTTTTAATTTTTCCGGCCATTGCATCTATCGAGACATCCCTGGGGCTTTTGCCGTTGAATAGCGTGTACTCGACCTTTCTGGGTTTTTGTATGAAACTTTTTGACTTATCATCGGACGTAGCGGTTATAAGGATCGCGGCCGCGACAAATAGGGCCGCACCGCCGCCAGTGAGTGTTAGTTGTTTGCGCTTTGAGGGATCAAGTGTTTCATACCATTTTACTAATTTTTCTTTGGGTGTTTTCTTTTCAAGATCGATCACATTGAACTCCTGGCTGTTTACAGTAATGCGGGTCTTACTTCTTCACCGCTTTTTCCTTCCGGCAAGCGCATCAGAATAAATACTTCGGTTTTTTCACCCGATTCCAGGCGGACCTTCGGCCACGCGGCAACGGCCATAATGTTTTCAGCCGCACAATAGGCTTCTTCAAAAACACTGACTGCCGATCCATTGTTTTGCGCGATCACGATGACGATCCTGGAGTCATGTCCCGAAAGCAACTGACTGGGCGTAAAGGTTAAACTAGCCGAGTGGCACACACCCGCCGAGCGAAGCTCGTTGGTCACTTCTTCCAGGGTAAATCCTTGCGGTATTTGTTGTTTACCCAGGTTTTGCATGATGGCTTTTATTTCCGTGACATACGGTGAGTCTTGACGAAAAAACGTATCTGTTCTCGATGATGCCGCCTCAGTGGGTGACGCTTTGTTCGGATCCTGCTCAATTCTGATTTCTACCGGCATCAACCGTTCTTGAGGCGTTAACTGAAGCGATGTCGTATTCTCTGTTTCCGTGTCGGAAATAAACAGACTCACCGGCGTTTCGGAATCGGTGGCGATATAAACTGCCGAACCCTCTATCTTGGTTTCTACGTTGTCAACAGTCAGTACCTTCGGGTCGGCATACGGTGTCACAATACGATTGAGCTTGCCTTTGGCGATAACAACGCTTTCCGTTCTACCGGGCTTGGGTTTGATGGTGATGCCTGACTGGAGACCAATATCGATTTCCTTGTCTTTAGCAGAGTCTTTAGCCGACGCTTTTTTTGGTTCAGGTGCTTTATCAAGAATTTTGGGTCTTTTCTTTGGTTTTGGTGTGGACTCTGGGGCTTGAGCAGGTTCCGCTGGCGTAGCTTGCTCTGCAGATGGGTGATTTTGATCTTGTATTTCAGTGGCTCCGTTAACCAGCGGTTCACTTATTTGATTCGGTTTGATATGGGTGTTTTGATTGCCAACACCCATACCTGGATCCCCGGCAATACCTTCCTGATAAGGCGCTAACTCACTACCACTAACGGCCTGAAACGGAAGTTCTGGTGGAAGTTCGTTAGCCAAGGCTGTTGATGCCCAGGCTATTGAAATAAGCAATATTTTTACTCGCATCGTTGACTCCTATTTTTTGATCAGTTTTTGACGTTCTTCTTCAGCTTTCTGTTTCGTTTCTTCTTTCTGCAGAACGCTGAGTAATCTGGGCATACCTTCATAAGAGGCCATTTGCGTGATGCTTGGCGAGTATTGCTTAACGTCGATCTTGAACTCGAAGGTTTGCTCGGTTGGCGTTGATTTACCCCCTGCGCCAGTCATGCGGTTCCGTCCCGTTACAAAGACCTTGTCTGTCTCTGGTTCGTAGGTCACACGGACAATTTCAAACGTTGAAGACACTTTTTCCTGTTTCAGCGTATCGAGTTCTTGAGTAATTTGTTCGGCGACAATGGATCTGATTTCACCGGTCACCATGCCGCTAAACGACTCCAGAACGAAGTCAGCGTTTTCCGGTGTGACGTTGCCAATCAGCGTCGCTGTGTACATCCCCCAAGCTTTTTTGTAGCCCTCTGACGCCTTGTTTTTGGCAATCTCTGATTTTTCTGACAGACCGGGCGGAATTAAAATCACGACGGTATCCTTTTTCAGCCAGCCAATCAGTGACAACAAATTCAGCGCCATCAGGAAAATGCAAACAGACTTCAAGAATCGATTCGATGCCTGCAGGCTAAGCCAAGTCGAGGCAAATTTTTTGTAATCCATGGTGTGTCCTAAAAGAATCGGCGAATGAATGCAAGGGGTCTTGATGTCGGAGGGGTTTCTGATGAGCCAAGTCCTGCATCCCAATACAGTAGGTGCAACAGGAATCCATTGGCTTGCCTGTCTTTGATCTTGCGGTAGAACTTTATGCCAACCAATCCAATCACCAGCAATATGCCGAGATAATTCACCATGATGCCAATACCAAACATGATAGCGAGCAAGATGAATTCGTCGAGTTCCCAAAACAGAACTTGTTGCGGGTCGTCAAGGTAATTGGGTATGTCTCTCATTTCAGTTGCCTGTCAGTGGAATTATTTCAGTGCGACGATTTTTAGAGCGATGCTCTTCAGTATCGTTAGCCTCTAACGGAAATGCTTCGCCAAAACCCTTGTGTGATATTTTTGATGGTTGAACTCCGTGTTGAATAAGATAGTCGCGAACGGCTCTGGCTCGTCTGTGTGATAATTTCCTGTTGTACTTTGCCGAGCCTTTCGAATCGGTATGCCCTTCGACTTGAATATGCATAAGGCTGGGCGAATCAATTCGACGCAAGAAATTACTCAGCTTGTCCAGTTCGGACACTGGAATCGAAGCATGGTCAAACTCAAAAGAAACTGTTTCAGTCTCCAGAATAGCGTTGTCCGTAACGGGTGCCAGAGCGAATGACTGCAACTGCGGAGTTACGGCTTGCTCAGTCGCGTTTTTCTGTCCAGAAACAGAAAGCGCATGCTGAAATCCTCCCTGGACGATTACTTGATTTTGCGAGCCTCGAATGTTCTTGTAGTCCAGATCAGCTATAACGGGTGGCAAATAAGCGACTATGGTTATCCGTTCGCAGTTGTCGCCAGATGTTTCGAAAGGACAAGTCGACGTTGACGAGCAACCTGAAATAGTCATACCAGCCAGTATTGCGATGGGCAGTTTATTGAAGCTTTTCATTAATAATTTTCTCGTAGTGTTTAACGTGATTCATATAGGCTTTACCTCGCGTCGGATTCGATGGGGCGTGGTAGTCGGCTACGGTTTTGCTGACGTTATTTTTTGTGTTGAGATCTTTTAGATAGCCTGCGGCTACGTTGATATTGGTTTTGGGGTCGAGCAGTGATAATTCATTGGCTACCTTGTCGCTATGCCAATACAGATTAACCTGCATAATTCCCACATCGACATTTCTGATGCCCTGACTGATTAAATGCATCAGCGCCTGTTCTGCGGCTTGCTTGTTAGCGTATCGCCTGGCACCGGCTTTAATACCGCTCTTCCCTTCATTGACGTTCAACGTCCATGGCCAAGGCCGAAAGGTGCCGTCACGCCAACGCGTTCCGCTTTCCTGGACTGCAATGCTGTATAAAGTCGTAACATTAATGCCGGCATAATTTGCAGCGCTGCCCCAGACGCTGTTTTGCAGCATAGGGTTTGAGTAAGACGAGCTTGAAAAAAGCAAGGCGCTTGCCATAAGTATTATTTTCATGGCTGCTATAGTAAGCGGTTAGAAATAATTACATCGGGTCGAAAGACGCGCTTTTTCGGTCTCTTTTGTTTTTCTTTTTCATCTTTAATCCCTGGCATTACTTGCCTGTTCTGGAGATGAGTCCTGGCGCTCTAGGGCATAGAAACCCCTTCCAAGTTCGAGATCTGCCCGTGTCGATAAAAATGGTTCGTAATCGACTATTGAAACAGCCGAAAGGGGACAAAGCCTTTGTTGACGTGCTGTTGATGGCTACCAAAAGTAGGCGCTTTAGGCGAAGAAGCCGGATTGGAGGTTATGGAAACTACCTGCGAACTGACGCTTAAAACGAGCTTTGATTGTACCTTGCTATTCAGTGTTGGATTTTTGCCAGCTAACAAAGTCGATACTGAACAGGGAAAAGTATTAACACAATTAGTTTTATAAATTTTCGTTTATTTCGTTTATGCTATTATGATAACTACAAATAACAATTGGAGTAAGCGAAAATGACTTTATCAAACATTGCTCACCTGCCCACCCCGCAAGAGGCAGAAGAGGCAAAAATAACCAGTCGAACATTATCAAAATATGCCAATAATGAACGACTGCACATAAAAATAGCCGGTGATAACAGCGAATCAGACGATTTAATCGTTCCTGGCTATGCAATAAATTTGTTGCTGGACATCTTAACGGAAATGTCCAAGGGCAATGCCATAACGGTTATGCCGATTCATGCTGAATTATCCACACAGGAAACAGCAGGGCTTTTAAATGTAAGCCGCCCTCACTTGGTTGAGTTGTTGGAACAAGGCAAAATACCGTTTAGAAAAGTTGGAACGCATCGGCGGGTTTTGGCTAAAGATGTTTTTGACTATAAACAGCGCATAGACGAAGACCGCTTAAAAGCCCTGGATGAATTAGCAGCCCAAGCCCAAGAGCTGGGTATGGGATATGAATAGTGGCCAAGTTTTCAGTTATTTATGATGCTTGTGTTTTATATCCTGCACCCTTAAGGGACTTGTTAATGCAGTTGGCTTTAACCGATCTGTTTAAGGCGCGGTGGACAGATCAAATTCACCAAGAATGGATTGAAGCGTTATTGAGACGGAATAAATACGACAGAAAAGTTTTAGAAAGAACGCGCGAATTAATGGATGCCAGTGTGCGTGATGCCAAGGTATCGGGCTATGAAGCATTAATTGAAGCGTTAGTCTTACCCGATCCAGATGACAGGCATGTTTTAGCCGCCGCTATTAAAGCGGGTGTGAATGCTATTGTCACGTTCAATTTAAAAGATTTCCCCAGTAACGTCTTATCAAAATACGGCATTGAAGCGATACATCCTGATGAGTTTGTTTATAGTCAGATTGATTTGGCTCCCGCAATCGCTTGTGGTGCAATCAAAAGACAGCGGGAATCATTAAGGAATCCACCAAAAGCAAAGGATGAGTTTTTAGCGATACTGCAAAAACAACAGCTACCACAAACAGTATCGGCATTAAGAACTTATATTGATTTGATCTAGGTTCTGTTGACGTTTCATCTCAGCCATAAAAGTACCGAGGAAAATGACAGCATCCCCATGTAATTAACAGCCTTTTTCTCATATCGAGTGGCAATTCTGCGGTAATGCTTGAGCTTGCCAAACATGCATTCGACCGCATGCCGCTCCTTATAATGCCAATAATCGCACTCAATTTCTTCTTTCCGATTCGATTTTGGCGGGATGACTGCTTTTATTTCCCGACATTCCAACCACTCCCTCAACTCGTTTGTGTCGTAAGCCTTGTCCGCCAAAACAGCTGAGGCGTTAACGTTTTCCAGCAAGGGTATCGCTTGCTTGCATTCAGCCGCTTGACCACCTGTTAGTATGTACTTAATCGGCATGCCCAGCCATCACAGAGGGCGTGGATCTTACAGCTAAAACCGCCTTTGGAACGCCCCAGTGCCTCATTATCGGCGGTGCTGTTTGCCGCCCCGGCCGCGCAGGCATGCGCTCTAATAACTGATCCATCCATTGAAACGTCTTGTAAATCAGACATTTCAGAAAAACAACCAAAGAGGCTATCCCATGCGCCATTAGCGCACCAACGTGAAAAACGCTTAAATATACTATTCCACTTACCATGTGTTGGCGGCAAAACCCGCCACTGCGATCCCGAACGTAATATCCACAAGCAGGCGCTAATAAATTGTCTGCAAGTGTCTGGCTGACCGATACGAATCCCTGTCAATTTTTTTAAGTTTACCAATATACGCACCCACTCTTCATCGCTTAAATTTATTCGGTTCATGCCACACAAAATGATCAATTCTACCTGAATGGTGAAACGTCAACAGAACCTAGGGCTATAAAAAGTTACTTTTAAAGTGAAAAGTGATCAAACCTTCCTAATTATTTCGATATTTACCTACTTTTTAACAATAACCCCACTTACACGCCATTTTTACTTTGCATTAACAAAAATGACAAGGGAAAACCACCATTTGACAAACACCGACTCAACTTAAAATTTGCCTGCGGGTTATCCACATTTTCTGTGGATAACCCTGTATTCAATTTGCCATATTTCCTTCTGAATGCCCGCCTTATCTAGGCAGACGTTAAATTGACCAAGAACTGACCAATCATTTTCTCTATGCGCTTCACGGTGTAATGAGCCGCCTTTCTTTGTTTCAATTACCAATTGAGACCCGTATTTCTATCGTTATTTCCATGACGTTTTCGATCTCAATTTCGCGCTCTTCCAGCTCCTCCCATTGCAGCCGGTACTTTCCAAGGGTTTCAACGTCACGCTCGGCTTTGGCGCTGAAAGCATACCGGGCGGTACGTTGCGCGTAGTCATCCCAGTTGTGATGCTTTTCCGCCTGTCCGGTGTTCTGATAGCCGGTGCGCATTGCCTCACGGCAAACTCAATCTCGGACGGGCTATGACCCGTAACACGCATCCGCACAGCAATCATTGAGTCAACCTGTGTTTAAACAAAATGGCTAAACTTTGATCAATTTTAAAGATTGTCCAAGAAATGCTGCCTGATAGAATCAATATCACTGTCTTGCGTTTGAGTATTTAAACGATCTTGAGTGTTAGTATTTTGAGTGCTAGGCAGTTTGCCTTTGGTGACGTTGGCTTTATCGTACATTGAGTCGGCTGTCAGGCTGTCGACGGGCAATTGATTTGAAATTTTCATCATATTGATCCATTCACTGAAATCCATTTTGTCAAAATCCAACTGGGATATTTTATTAATAGGAAGCCCTTCGCATGTCGGCGTTTTAGGGTCACCGAACGTTATGCCCAGCTGCGGCCTCGCTTGTTGTTGAAATATCCTGGAAAATGGACTGCTAAAACAGCAATACGCTTCTTTTCTGGCAACGCAACCAAAGAATGTTTCGGATGAACAGTAGTCACCAATTTCGCCGGCCGAGGTGCATAACCGTTGCTGCTTGAGCATGTTTAGTTTAACTTCTTCTTCAGTGCAGGCAAAAATCAGCTGCACAACCATTTTTGCGATCTGATAAATCGCATAAATAATACCGACCACTGTGATAATTGAAGACAGCAATGATCCGGCCATTGAATACGTGGTTGTTGTAACTGTCCCCACAGTAGTTGTTGTGGCTGCCAACAATGTTGATGCTGCGGTTTCTCCAAATATAGACGCAACCCATTCCCCCATCCACTGCACAACCTGTTGTTTTGCTGCTTCTATGCCTAAATTTGTGCCAATTTCCTCGCCCAGCATCGATGCGACAGAATCATACATGGATGTAAACGGCTCAGTGACGGCATTCCAGGTGTCTGCAATAGCGCTAATAGGCGACTGAAGCACAGAACCGCTAGATACCATATTCCATGCGCCAACCATATCCGTAAGAACAGCTCCGTTTTGTGCGATGGAATAGGCCTCAACAGAGGTATCGGCCAGCTCCCAGGTATTGGTTGCCAACCACATGTAATCGATCCAACTGCCTTGGATCGGCATGTTGCAGCAATCGACCTGCCCCAAGATGGATAGATCAGCCATTTGACATTCCATGGGCTCGCCGGCAAACAAAGCGCAATCGCCAGTGGATGGATCGCAACCGTTGCTTTGTTGTGCCTGATTGAGCGTTTGTAATGCGGTGGCCGCCCGAATAAAATCCTTGTTCGACTCGATTTTTTGATCGATGCATTCCCCTCCCATGCAACGAATCTGGCTATTGCAGATGGTTTTCTCACCATCGTTTACTTGGTCGCAACTTGCCGCACGATCGGTGCCGCAGTCATAGGTAACAATAAATTCCTGGCAAGTCCCGGTTACCGGGCTCACGGCGCCAGCCGCACACGTTTCCCCAACGTACCCGCACTGTGGATTTGAGGTTAATTCATCACAATTTGTGTGTTCGTCCAGATTGTAATCGTACTGAGGACAAACCTGGTAACCGTCCTTGTCGGTAAAGCATGGTAACGTTATATGCCCCGGGACACGCGTTTCTGCGGCATAACAAATGGGTGCCGGCGGTGACGCCGGCGGATCTGGCAAGATCGGTTGCAAATATTGCGCGTATGGATCTGGCGTAATCGTTATAGAACCAAATGTTCTTGAATTGGCCGCATCCGTACACTTCCACCAATCTGTTGAGGCTTGATCATTTAACGAACCACTTGAAATAAAGGACGGCGTCGTGCCGGTTGGAGGCCCGTTGGCAAAAAGGCGGGCACGACAACCCGCAGGAAAATCCAGGAATTCTTCTTCAAAATCCGGTTTTTTCTTAATCGTAAAATAAGAGCCACCGTCAGGCGTTGAATCGTCATCAGAAAAGATCGTAAATGTAATAGTATGCTGCCCAGGTGTTAGGTACGGCAAAATATCAATGTTTGGGGAAAACGACCAGGGGTCAATATCTAAACAACCGCCGCCGGCCAAGTTCCAAATGACAGTGCCGTCAATAATAACTTGTGCGCCGCCGTCGCCTACCACCTGGGTCAATTTTGCGCTAATCAATCGCGTGGCGTCGACAACATTTATTGTCAGTGTGTAACTTTCATACCAGCACCCATCTCCTTGATTCCATCCATTCCATGGATTCCCGACTTGCATGCTGATCTCATCCGGCAATGCCGTGTCATTGAAGAACACTTCGCTTGCGTTGGATACCGATACTTTTTGCACGGGTTTTGATGTATCAGGGATCGGCGTAATCACCCTATTAACTTTGCACGACTCGGTTTTGAATGTTTTCTTGCAGGTCTTCAGATCCTCCATGTGGATCGGGCAGGATGTTTCTGAAAAGCTCGTTTTCTTGTCACACCCATTAAACAGGTCATTGATTAATGACGATTTCAGGCTATAAATATCGTCCGATGTTTTCCAGATTGGATCGTTGTATATATTAGGCATCGCTGTATTAGCGCCCATCAGCGTTTGATAGGCGTAGGCATGTGTAGACGTGCCGGTCGTGAGTGATCCGAGATCGTTATTTACCTGAGTACCCAATGTGGCGGCGTCCCCATAGGATGCTGAAATACCATCCATTGAACCCGGCTGTATTTCCTGAAACAGCTCGTTTTGCTGCACTTTTTGGCCGGCAACCGCGCCGTTCATGAGCGTCATCTCCCCAGTCGAACTGTTTACACTGGGGATACTATAGCCCGTCATTAAACCCGTACCGAAGGTTTGGCCTTCGGCGGCTTGATCAAGAAATGCGTCAGCAAATGCAGGGAATGGCTTAAAGAACAGCAGCCCCGTCATCATATAAACCGCCGCAACCGGGTTGTGCGTCAGGCAAACAATTAGCACCCAAGAAATGGGTTTGGTAATAAATCGCATATTGGATCGAAAATTCTTTAATGATCGTTATCGCCGGTAAGACAGCATTCCGTGTAACGCCAGATCAGGTAGACATAGTCTTCGCCCGTGCCTGGGATAGTGCGATGCTCACCCCATTTGAAAGTCGATTCACCTATCCAGTGACAACAGTTGTCAAGGATTTTTGTGTGCTTCACTCCATTGGCATCTGTGCTTTCAAGTTCTTCCGCATTAGCTTCTGCCAAAGGAAACAAGGTGCTCAGCTTGTACTGCTGCTTGGGGATCATCGGGTAAATTTGACCGCCGCAAAGCGCATCATCACCATAGGTTTTGTGCGCCAAGGCCTTGCGATGGAGTGAGGCTAGAACCCTTGCTGTTAAAAGACTGGTATCACGGGGCGCTGATGCGTCTGATGCAATATTTCCGGTAAATGGATACAGATTACCCCAGCAACCGGCGCACCAAAATAGCGATGTCATGGGCATGGAAACCATCGTAGTAGCACAATCAACAGTGCAGGCGGCTACGGCCAATGGATTTGCAAATACAACGGCTTCGGGATTCATGAAGAATGCAAGTTCATCGACATTCCAGGTCGGATCCAATTCGGACATGTACATCATATCCAGGTTGCGTAATCCACCAGCATTGCAGTTGTTTTGAACGAATAATTGCAAAATCGCATACAGAGGAAACGCCCAGTAATGATAGTTGTAGTACGTTTTGTCGGTACCATCCCCCTCTACCTCCTTGTGTCCTCCCCATAAACGAACCCCACTGTTAAATGATGTTCCGCCGAGTATTGGTGAGCAATACGGTTTTCTGACAACCTCAATCAGTCTGGCCGGCAACCACGCCCCACCGGTTACACCGAACGTAGGAAGCCCTTCGTCACCACTGCATGCGCAAAACGCTTTTTTTGTAGCTCCGTCCGGTAGATCGTCACCCTCGTCAAAAATGGTCATTCCGAGCAAACGGACGGGAAACAAACACGACCAACAGACACCTGTGAGCATTTTCTTACCCCAAAAATCGGCATCCGGGCAAAGCAGTTTGGTAGCGTCGATATTTTGCGTGGTTTCAGTGGTGGTGACGTCTTGCGCTAATAGCGTCGTTTGAAAAACCACGGACGAGATACACATGATAAGGGTAAAAATAATTCGCATCAGTTCAACACCCTTGCGTCAATTTCCCTCACCAGAATAGTATCGCCTTGTCCTTCAACAACCGAAGGCAGCGACTGAATCTGGAATCGTTCAATGATGGTTTTGTTGAGTTTGTAAATGGGGGCGTTCATCAACTCTGTGGTCTGGTTGTAATGATCCCATCCGTTCTCGGTGTTCATTTTGGAAAATAAGTAAACTACCGGTTTTTGCTTTACCAGCATTTCGTCGCCGATTTTTTTGGCGATTTCAACCTGCTTTTTGTTGGTGGCGTCAAACAGAATATAGGCGTGACGCATGGGCATCAGGGCTTGTGGATTAATCGTCTGGCCTTTTTTAATAATTAATCTACCGTCAGGATGAAAAATATCCTGTGTTGAAACGATCGATGTATCGATACGACGCTCACGGTTTTTCTCGGCGACCGGAAGATTAACTGAGTCCTTTTGCTGCGCCCAGAAATTATCGAGCGCATGTTTCTTTTCTTTTTCCCAGTCGAATTCGGACATACGCCGTTGCATCTCTTCGATCATGTCGGGTTCGACAATATCAAACACCGGACCTCTTTGACCGAGATCACCGGCATCCTGTTTGGACATCCATGCAAATCCGGGTAACCCGCGAGCAGTGCGTGTTTCACCATCAGCATTGGTCTCAATCATGGTCGGTACTGCTTGCACATTGAATCGAGTAAATAATGGGGGATCTATTACCGCGCTGGGTATCGGTTTAATGTCTTTCACGGTTGCATACAGCCTGCGTGTAATAGTGCCTGTATCGCCTCCCTTGTCTACGCCACGGAACACCAGCGAGGACTTTGTTGCCGAAGCTTCTTCAGCTGCAGCTTTAAGTTCCTGCGTCGGCATACTCATTGACACAAATATCCATCGCCCTTGTATCGGTTTTTCAGGGCTTAGTAATTTTTCCATGTCTGCATTGTTTGCATTGACGTGAGGACCGTTGTTCCCCTCTTTCAATAATTGCTCAAAAACAGGGCTGAGTGTTGCCGGTTTGGTTTTGAGCCAATCCGGCAGCTGACGATTCATGTTCGGTTGCTGTTCTTTCATGATCTCTTTGATAAAAAAATCGTCCTCACCCGCACTTGCGATTGAGGGCGACAGGTGCAGTATCAATACTGCGAGGAGGCGACTAGAAAATCGGATACGCACGGCCAATAACATCTTTTTTATCCACCAATCCGAGTAGGTTGTAACGCGAATCCAGGCTGTATTCATGGTCGCCGGCGACAAAGTATTTGTTGAGCTGAAGAGTGTTCTTGCCTTCCCGCAGCTCATCGTTTGGGAATAGTTTTTTCAGGCTTAACCCGACGTCCTTTCCCTCTAGCGTTCGTTCGCCCACAGCAAAGTCACGTCCCTTTTTGGTCACAACATCGCCTGGGCCTGCGAGTAGTCGTTTTGTGAACGTGTACCCCTCTGGATAGGGAGCGCCGTTGTGCCATTTGAACGCAATGAATCCGCCTGTTTCCACGGTGTCATTGAGACAAATCAGAAACAGCGTGTAAGGGAGGCTCGGCGTTTGGTTGATAGCCAGCCGGTAGTTGGCGTGAACAACTCCGTAAAGTGAAACCAGTAGCGCCCAAGTAATAGCATGGGACTTGAGGTGCTTAACCAGAATAGGGCTAAAGGATTTGCTTCTTTCAATAAAAAGATCAAACGTTAAAGGTTGATGGTCATTCAATACTGACATAAGCTTCTTCAGGTGCATTAAGAACCGATTGGGCATCCAGTACGACAATGCCCCGTTGAACCAATTTATCGGTCGTTGCCTTGACTCGTGCAGTTAATGCCTTGGCGTCATCTTCCGTCTGGGTTGCATTTTTTTCGACGGCTTTCATAACCAAAGAGCTAACATCCACCACAGCGATTTGCGCGGGGATTGGCGAAAAAGAGGCTGCATAATAACCGCCTAAAGCACCACAGAGGCCACAAGCGAACAAAACTAAAATTAGTTTGAGAGGTGTTAATGAAGTCATGCATTAATACCGTGCAGTCTGACTAATTCTGCAAGTCCGCCTTGAAAACCATGTCCCACGGCTCTGAATTTCCATTCGCCGTCATAACGGTAGATCTCACCGAAGATCATGGCTGTATGCATGGAGGCATTTTCGCTCAGGTCATACCGGGTGACCTCTTGCTGAGTATCTTTATTAACCAATCGTATAAAGGCACTCAAGACTTGACCGAAGTTTTGTTTCTTTTTGTCGGCTTCGTAAATAGACACACAAACAATCAGCTTGTGGATTTCTGCCGGCACTTTGTCGAGAAACACATGAATGGACTCGTCGTCACCATCACCCGCTCCGGTTCTGTTGTCACCGGTATGATGCACGGCACCACAAGCAGAATCCTTCTGATGGTAATAAATGAAATCACGGTCTGATCGCGCTTTTCCGTCCGATTGGATCATCAAAATGGATGTGTCAAGATCGAAGCTTTCATTGTCGGTTTCTCTAACATCCCAGCCAAGCCCAACAATGATGTTTTTTAAGGATGGATCGGTTTTAGTCAGGCTGATGTTGCCGCCTTTAATCAATAGTATTGCCATGGTTTTATCCTTTTAGTGACTGCATTTTTTTGATGTCAACGCCGCGACAGACTGGGATCCATAAAAAGCTACGCATTATTGCCCCCACTTTTTTCACAACGACTTTTCTCATAAATTTTCCTCACGGTTGATGTGACAAAAATCTTACAAGAAAAAAATCTTTTACATCTGGGTGAAAGACGCGCTTTTTCGGCCTCTTTTGATTTCGGAACGCAGACTCAGGTTTAGCACTTAAATTTTTTCAAAAAACCTCAAAAAAATATCGTTTTTCGCCCGTTTACCCCCTTGCGTTATTTTTGTTATCCGTAAAATAGTCTTGTGAGTAATCTACAAGCCATGCAGAGCAAGGGTTGCGCAGGTATGTTCGTTTTTTTGCAATCTTTCGAGCTATGACTTTTATTTAATCCCATTCAAAATTCAACCACACCAATACCTGGATATAAATCAGCATGAATCTTGTTAACGACGACCTAAAAAATCTCAACTTCCAGTTTTTGATGGTGGTTCGTGAGTGTGCTCGGCACCATCCTATGGATGCTATTTGGAAATTCAATCTGAATGCTGTGGAAATCCAGAGAATGTCATGCATGTCGCTTGAAGAACTAAAGGAACTGGCGGAGTGCGGTAGAGCTGTATTTACGATATTACCGGTCACAGCGACACCAACAACCACTCCATCCAACATTCTTGCCGCTTTATTGCCAGTGACGGCATATGCCTAAAGGGAGCTTGGCAAGATGACAGAATCACATCTGCGACTAACACCAAAAGAGAGCGATATTTTGGGACTACAAAGAAAATTAGATCTGGCTAAAGGCATTATAGAAAAAGGAGGTCGTCCCTCTATAGTCAGAGCGGTATGCCAAATCTCCAAGGCATCAGCGCTCCAGTTTCATAAAGAAATTCATGGTCATGGGCCTAATGCAGGCTTACTACCCTACGATCCGGACTGGATTTCCAAGTCACCCGAGAACTGCCTGCACGCCTCCATTTATTTCAATGTTTTTCAGAAACTTTCCCAAAATACCTCGATCACATCAGCGAGCAAAGGGGAAATCTATCTGGCTGCCTACAGCATTTACGAACAGACATTGATGGACAAACCAAAAATCTTAAACATCAATAGAGCCTGGCATATAAGCCAGCAAATTAGTATGTCATACCTCTGTGGAATGACGTGCAGTCGATGTCGTTCGTCGTATGTCGCTATCAGAGAATTTCCAGACCCATACAAGTTCTGCCCGCTATGTGACGCTACTACCGACTCTATAGGCCGACAAAAATGGAAGCAATTGCGATTGCGGCCACGGATGCACGGGATGAAAAGAAAGAAAAAGCCACACATCGAAACTACCTTAAGCAAGGATGACTTATGATTTCTTTAAAAGAACTTTTCAAGAGTGACATCTTGAATAATCAAGGTACCCGGCTTTCCAAAATCATTACAGAAAAACTGATTAATTCAGAAGACAAATGTTTAGTTGACTTTGATGGCGTTTCAAATGTTTCGCCACTTTTTTTTCATGATTTTATTTTTCCCATCGTCATCGAGTTTGGCGGTCATGCCCTAAATAATAGGCTGAGATTAATCAATATCAAGAATGAACACATCTCTTTTTATCAAACGGCCTGTAATCAAATAGTAGTTTATATGGACAAACTTTCCGTGCGTCAGACAAGATCCGGCTGTGACATATCGGACTTAAATATTGAGCTGCTGATCAAGGCCCGTGAGCTATCAAGACGTGATCCATCGGCGGCAGAAGTTATTTTTGGTATCAACAGTAGCATGGCAGGGTTCTTTTCAAATATGGACATTGAGCTGATTCGTCGGATTGCCAATGCCGGTATTATCTGTTTTGAGCCCAGGCTTTCGCCTGAATTTGCAGCAAGATTAACTGCACTCGATGCATCTGAGATTGATGTCTTTTTGAATATCGTTGGCGATTTAGAGGATTTCTATGAGTCTGAATACGCTTAATCGATATGCCTTAGCAGTGGAACTACTGTCTCTTAAGCCACGGATATCCATCGTAGCGAAGGAAACTGGTTTGTCACCAGCAATTCTTCGCAAGGCGTTTGTGGAAATGCATCAACGTTCCCCATCAAGCGGTCCGATGAGAGCGTCACCTCTATTTATGTGTAAAAGTTTCTCGAAACTTAAAGAATCTACGCTCTGCGCAGTTTTTTTTCGACTTGAAAACCCTCGACATTGTGCAAGACGCGCAATTAATGGATATCGGCGTTACCGTTCGTATATCAATTCCGTATCAAATACCGATCCACTGCTTGATTTTTCTGATGCCTGGGTAATTTCAACGTGGCTAGAAATCGAAGTCGTTAAATTAGTGCGTTGTAGCCATTGCCGCAGCGCGAAGTTAATAAATAATGAACTGCAGCATAATGTGTGCAGTGTTTGCCGTACTTAATATTTTTTTTGAAAATGGCACGACTGGTAACTCACGAAGAACTTAAAGCCGCAACCGGCTTTGATAATAACGCGGCCCTCGAAAAATGTTTGCGAGGTCAAAAAGTAGCTGTACTCTATGGCAAAAATGGTCATGTTTTCACTACTTTAGATGCTATAAATAATGCTCTTGGGTTAAATCCTAAAGAACAGGATCTGGATAAAATAGAATTTTTGCGATGAAAAAAAGAGGCCGAACACGATTTAGTGATAACTTTCCTTCGCACATCAAGGATCCTTCCAAGCTTCCTCGTCACACTTGGTTTAACAAGTCGGGTGCCGGAAAATGGATGCTTGACTACTACGATGCCGCTTCTGAAAAATGGCGGGCAAAACGCATTGCAGGGCCTTTAGCAACCATGACAGAAATATGGCAGGCTTGTGAGGCCCAGGAAGCAAAAACAGAAACAACTTTTAAAAGTCTGTCGTTTGATTTCCAAAAATCCCTTGCTTGGCGGGATTTGAGTAGATTAACCCAGGATGACTATCTTGGCTGTCACGAAAAAATCATCAATTGCAACACTGCAACAGGATTGTTCGGCGATCAGCCGATCAACAAATGGACCGTGGGTACCGTGCGCAACTATCGAGACTTAAGAGCAGAAGAATCCAGAAGTCGCGCAAACAAGGAATTATCTTACATCAAGCGCGTATTTTCATGGGCATACGAATACGAAAAGGTAAAGAACAATCCAGCGAAGGGAATCAAAAAACTTACGGTAGCGGCACGCAAGCATTATGCTGATGATAAGGATTATAATTTTTTGCTACAGGTTGCCAGGGAATCTAATTATTGGTATATGCCATATGCAATGGAAATTGCATATCTGTGCCGAATGCGTCTTTCTGAGGTGATTGATTTGTCAGATGCCGATGAACTTCCAGAAGGGCTCTATATAAGAAGAAGAAAAGGTTCAAAAGACAATATTACAGAATGGAGTCCTCGTCTTGAGCAGGCCTGGAAATCGGCAAAGGAAATGCGCAATAAAATCCAAGCAGAAAAACGCATACCCCCAAAAATCAAACCCGAAGAACGTCCGATCTTTATTAGCGAAAGAACTGGAGATAGATTGGTTGTTTCGTCATTAAAAACCGCAAAAGCGCGAATTGATCAACAAGCAATAAAAAAAGCAAATGAACTAGGGATAGAATTTAATCACTTCACTTTTCATGATTTGAAAAGAAAAGGCGTAACTGATACGAGTGGAAATAAGCAAGAAGCCAGTGGTCATCGAAATGCCAGCATGCTTAATATTTATGACGTAAAACCGAGTTTAGTGAGACCTGCCGGTGAATGATTTCCCACCAGATTTCCCACCAGCATATAAAAATAACGCTTTAAAAACGATCTATGTTATTGATTTATTTGGGGTGAACGACGGGGCTCGAACCCGCGACAACCGGAATCACAATCCGGGGCTCTACCGACTGAGCTACGCTCACCATAACATGGTGTTTTAGCGGGATTTACTACGAATGGTGCGCTTGGCAGGACTCGAACCTGCGACCCCCGGCTTAGAAGGCCGGTGCTCTATCCGGTTGAGCTACAAGCGCCGAATTGGTCGGGGTAGAGAGATTCGAACTCCCGACATCCTGCTCCCAAAGCAGGCGCGCTACCAAACTGCGCTATACCCCGACAATCTTCTTCAATGGCTTGCTTAACTTCCCAACCACCCTGGAAGAGCTGTCTATAATAACGACACATCCCTATATCGTCAACATTTTTTTCATTATTTATATATCTTTTTTCAAGACAACTACAACAGCCTTAATTTAGACCGACTTGCTACATTATTAATAATGCATATTAAGCTCGCCAAATCTGACTAACTTTTGTTTTTATCAGTAAGACAAGAGCAATCCCACTCATATTTAATGCTTATAACTTAGCCTTAACAATTTGATAAACCTCTTCTGCGGCCGCATCAGCGCCATTCAGAATCGTTTCCAGCTCCGCTAATTTCTCATCGGCAAAAGCTCTGTCTTTAAGCCCGCCCGCATTAATGTAAACATTTAATGCCGCACTTTTTAACGCACCGTAAGCCGCCATGACTGCAACACCTGCATCGCTAATCACACCTATATTACCTTTTTCTGCGGCAATTCTGCTCAATGCCATAGCTTCTGCACAAGCGGTTGCGCACGCCAAAGGAACTACTGTAGCTTCCTTTAATGCCGATTGAATAGCCTCGCCACGCACTGCCTTGTCTTCATCAGAATCTTTGGGCAAACCATAGGTCGCCATTAGGCGATCGAAAACCTCGACATCAGCTTTAATCATGCCTGTCAACGTTTCACGCAATGCCTCTGATCTTTCCAACAATGACTGCATTTCAATTTCAACTTCAACATATTTAGGCTTACCTACGGTCAAATTACAAACCATACTGATTAAAGCAGCGGCTTGCGCGCCCATTACCGCTGCCGCGCTACCGCCGCCAGGCGTGGGGGACTTGCTGGCCAATTCATCAATAAAGGCTTGAACTGATTTATCTTTTATTTCATTCATGGTGTAACGTCTCTTCAATGTAGTCAGCTATAGTAAAATTTTGTAAAAAGAGCAAGAACTCTCGAAATAGAAGCTTTGCCTGCATAACAATAAAAGCCTAACCTCGAAGATATTCACAATATAAAGAAATGCGCTTATCGCACATCGACAAGTCGACGACATTAACGAGCTGTGACTGATCGATATTAACAGAACTCCACTTGAATTCGCGTTATCGAAACAGAGCGAATAATCGCAATAGCACAATCCCGGCGACAACTCCGAACACCAGGACTCACGCCACACGGACCAACCAACGAAGCCGCAAAATATTTAATTCTGCATAACAACGCGCAGATAATATTTATATGTTTGTTTATCATGTTTTTTAAAAATACACCATGCCACAAAACCACCAAACTAAAGCCCCTCTTAGTGCTGAGCCTGTAAGCGGTAACTACCCCGCTTAACATATTACCTCCCAATACCATCACAGAAGGTATTGGGAGGTTTTTTTTGCCTGCTCTATGCGCTGATATAACAAGTAATGCGCTCGAAGAACACCCTTCCCGATATCAAAATAGCCGACATGCAGCACACCTTGTTGCCGCTCAAAGTCTCAACACCGCCTTGCCGTTTTATCCGGGCCCGGCAATCCAATAGGCGACATATTGCCGCTCAAGTTATAAAAACTAGCCCTTTACATAGCCAAGACAGAACCATATGGCAATTAAGCAACTGAAATAAATATTAAAATTATTTATGGCTAAATTATTGCTTAGACAATGACAGCAACACACTTTATCAAATATATGACGGGGAATACAATGCTGACATATCAAACAAATCATGCCGAACCACATTATAAATACATCCCTGAACCCATAATCATAGACAATACGTACAATAGCTACGCCATCACTAATCAGGATGACATCAGAAAAAAACTAAACCACCTGCTCAGCAAAAACACCCTGCTGTCCATTAAAGTTCCTGGAAAATTCGCAACAAGTACACTCTTAACTACGATTACCGGTATCGAAGGCAACTATATTTTTCTGGACGGATTTCAAAACGAACGCTTTAATAAAGATTTACTCATGCAAAGCACTGTGGTGGCCTCCGCTAATTTTGAAGGCATAGCCATTGGCTTTATATTGAGCGAACTTAATGGACGCGACATCAATGGCACATTCAACCTAAAGGCCCCCCTACCGCAAAGCATGGACTGGGTGCAACGAAGAGATGCTCGCCGAGTAAAAGTACCCATTACCATCCCCGTTAAAATTCAGTATAAAAACCAAGCCGAATGTTTTAACGTAACCGATATTAGCGTTGCCGGCCTATCCTATATTAATCAATCTGACAATCAGCAACCTACAATCATTGGCGGACTACATACAGACTGCAATATTATCCTGCCCGATAAAAGCATACTTCTTGCCTGTCTGGAAATAGTCAATAACATAACCATTCCTCTCAAGCACTCCAAACAAGTAAACCGTATTGGCTGTGAAATAAAGCAGGCGTCATACCGGCTTGACACGGCATTGCAACGCCTTATTAATCAAATCGACTTCCATTACCAATGAAAGCTTAACCGACATAACACATGCTCAAGCCGGGAAGGACTATGAACTAAAATCCAATATCCCGGCTCAGCATGTCAAAAATTCTAGCAACCGCGCCTTGGTTCAGCAGAACAAACGCCTTAGCCTTTTCAGCCAATGCTCGCCTGTATGCGGAATCCGCATACAAGGCAACAATCGCACTGTTTATCTCGCCCTCATCCCGACATTGTATTGCCGCATTCTGACCCAGCACGCCTTCAACGATTTCCTTAAAATTCGCCATATACGGACCAAACAGAACCGGAGTTCCAACTACGGCAGCCTCAAGAATATTATGCCCTCCAACAGGCACCATACTACCACCGACAAACGCCACGTCGGAGGCTGCATAAAGCATTTTTAACTCGCCCATCGTATCGGCCAGATAAACGTCAGTATACTGATGACACATTTCGCCGGCTGTACGCATGACCACTTTAAGCTGACTCTGTTCACACAGTTTTTTCACTTCAACAAAACGCTCAGGATGCCTTGGCACAATAACCAGCAATAACTCAGGAATTCTCTGTTTTATTTTTTTATAGCTTTCAAGAAATATGACTTCTTCATCTTTGTGAGTACTGGCAACCAGCCAAACAAATCGGCCGACAAACAAATCGGCTTTTAATTGCAAACCTTGCCCAATAATTTCACTCGAAACCTCAACATCAAATTTTATATTACCCAGTGTTTTGACTGTTTCGGTTTTGGCGCCAATAACGGCAAACCGGTTAGCATCATCTTGGGTTTGCGCGGCAATCAACTTAACGTGAGCTAAAGCCGGAACAATAAGCGCTGGAATTTTTTGATAACCCCCTGCCGACTTTGCAGATAAACGGGCATTGATAATGTACAAAGGAATTTCATTTTTACCGCAACAGGCAAAAAGATTAGGCCAAATTTCAGTTTCCATGATAATGGCCATTCTCGGCTTAAAGCACCGCATAAATCGGCCAACGGCACAAGGTATGTCATACGGCAAGTAGACATGCTCCACGCTTTCTTGCATTACCGCCTTAACCCGAGCCGATCCTGTAGGCGTTGTGGTCGTAATTAATAACGTTGCATCAGGATACTGCTGCTGTATTTTCTTGGCTAACGGAAATAAAGCTTCGACTTCTCCCACGGAAACCGCATGAAACCAAATAACATTCCGGGGAAATTTTTTACTATAAAAAGCGAACCGCTCGCACCATCTGTATCGATATGCAGGCGCTTTGATGCTTCGCCAGGCCAGGCGAACCAATATGAAGGGAATTAACAGATAAAAAAGACAGGAGTAAAGAACTCGCATAGTTAAAAAAGTTAAGACTGCAGGGGAGATTTTACTCGCCCCTCCAACCCTTACCTTTTTACCCTGTACCTGAATTATTAGGCTTCAGCAGCAATTTTAATAGGCATCTTTACAACAACATCGGTATGACAATGAATGTCGATCTGGTATTCGCCGATTTGACGAATAACACCTTGAGGCAAGCGAATTTCATGTTTTTCGACTGAAACGCCCGCTTCAGTAATGGCATCAGCGATATTTTGCGTACCGATTGAACCGAACAACTTGCCTTCATCGCCAGCCTTATGAGCAATAACAACTTGCAGCTTACCCAACGCATTGGCACGCGCTTGAGCCGCACTCAGCTTTTCAGCCGCCGCCTTCTCAAGTTCTGCGCGACGCGCTTCAAACTCAGCGATTTTAGTAGCTGTTGCAGCAACAGCTTTACCATACGGAACAAGATAGTTTCTGCCATAACCTGATTTAATAACGACTTTATCGCCCAGGTTACCCAAGTTTGCTATCTTTTCAAGAAGAATAACTTCCATCTTTTATTACCTCATTATCGGATTTTATCCGGCTATTTTTTTACGCCCTCAAGGCGTTTGTTGATTCGAAATTTTATTTCGTAAGTTCATCCACGCATCGCTCAGCCCAACTAAAGCAACAGGCAGCATGGCATGGGGTATCAAAAACAATGTCACATAAAACATCGGCACTATAAATCGCCCCATTTTCAGCGAGGCAAATACGGTATGCAACACTGCCGTTCCGATAAAGGTGTACAGCACAAACAGCAAAATAGTGATATTCCATGAAACCTCAGAAATCACACCGGAACTTAATGATGCAATAACTACCACTACAATGCTGCCTATTGCCAACCTTGGGGGCGTACTCAATGACAAAAACTCTTGCCTGAACCCGCCGGGATTATAAAGCAAAGCCTGCCACCACCGTCCCAGAAACAGGCCAAACAACAGACCGAACACTGATGCCGCAGCAACTATTCCAGTCATGTAATGAGAAAGCACAGTCAAAGTATGCTGAATGTCTTCAACAGGGGCATTCGGAGGCACCATTTGCGAAAGTATATTCTTCCACATCGTTGCCGACTCGGCATTGTAGAGATAAAAACCAACTACCCCCAACACACCAAGCAACACCGCAACTTCAACCGCCAGAGACAAATACCGCCCTTCTCTTAAAATGATTGAAATCAACCAGACCGGAACCCACAACACCACCCCATAAAGCAATACAAACTGATAATTACCTAATAGGAAAAAACCCAATACCCCTGCTACTGCCGTTGAACATGCCAAAACGACCAAGCCTTCAATACCCCCCCGCCTTAAAGTGACGAGAGCAACGGAGGCCGAACTTACTATACTCACCGGAGGCATGATCAGCGATACTATGGCGAGAGTGGAAGCCACTATCATGGCTTGCATTCTCCCCCGCATAATGTATTCCGCTAAAAAGCCCACTGATCGTCCAGCGTATTATTTATGAGCGTCGCAGAAAGGCAACAAGGCAATAAATCGTGCGCGTTTAATTGCAACACCTAATTGTCTTTGGTACTTTGCGCTAGTTCCTGTAATGCGGCTAGGGACAATTTTGCCGGTTTCAGTAATATAATCGCTCAACAAATCCAGATCTTTGTAGTCGATTTCCGTTCCACCTTCTGCACTGAATCGGCAGAATTTTTTGCGTCTAATGTTACGTGCCATAATAATTCTCGTAAATCCAAGTGTTAAAAGTTTTATTCAGAAGCGCTTGCGTCAGCGTCAAAGTCTTCGTCGATATCATCCAGATCAACTTCGTCATCGACGCCTGCCGCGGCCACCGCTTCTCTGGCCGCCGCATCTTTAGCTCTTGACTCAGCCGCTTTATTTTCTTCAGCCGTTGATGTGGCAATGATAGATGCTCCAGTAATAGCTGCTTTTTGCAATAAAGTCATGCTACGCAAAATGGCATCATTAAAACGAAAACCGCTTTCCAACTCTTCCAAGGTAGCCTGATCGCACTCAACATTCATCAGCACATAATGCGCTTTATGAATTTTATTAATTGGGTAAGCCAAATGTCTACGCCCCCAATCTTCCAAACGATGAATTTTACCGGATGCGGTTTCGATAGTTGATTTATAACGCTCAATCATCGCGGGGACCTGAGAACTCTGGTCAGGATGGACTAAAAAGACAATTTCATAATGTCGCATGTTTTTTCCTTTCGGTTAAGCCTCCCACCTCTGTCTTATAAAGATGGTAAAGCAAGGAGGAGCTGACAGCTCCTAAGAACCGCGCATTATAGATGTTTTTTTAGCCATTGAAAAGCGCGGAGTTCAGATCCTTAGCGTCTATCGGTTTAACGAAAACGTCCAATACGTCATTTCAGCAAGATTTACCAGAATCCACGACAACGGGGACACAGAAGGTGGACCGCCAACAGAAGGAACTTTAGGAGACACCGGAACATTTACCGAGAAACCAAGAATGACAAGGCTCAGGCACAACCATATGCTCGGGATACCGGCAGCCGTGCCGGTAGACGCACTATGTAAGCAACGCTAGCACAAGACTCAGAAACAGCGCCATCCTTACATCGATCCCAAATAAAGACAGTTAAATATCCTGGCACAGCAAACGCAATATTAAAACTCGACGGAGGGTGTAAAAAAATCTGTGTAAACTGCCTCTCATTAAAATTAGGCATCCTGTCCTGATACATAATCATAAACTGATTAATAGCGGGTTTCCAATCGCGCAATGGCATGGACCATTTTTTTGCGGCATTCTCTATAGCCAGATAAACCACTTTCATTGCA